>PPYF01102324.1_pt1 | contig 214235 bp, 199 predicted proteins | sample 1559871 | NCBI WGS metagenome assembly PPYF01 (sample SAMN08240021, study PRJNA423297) | Human gut metagenome, whole genome shotgun sequencing project.
ATTACCGTGATGATTGAGCATACCAGAAGCTGCTCCTTTGCAAGAGGCAGTATGATATGGAGTGCACGTTTTACAGGTCCCGCGCCATCAATAGATGCTGCCTCGATATAATCATTGGGCACATTCTGTATAGCCACTACCATGAGAAGAGTGATATATCCGGTAAACTGCCACTGGCTCATAGCTATAATACAGTATATGGCAATCTTGGAATCTCCCAGCCATGAACGAGCCATATCCCCGTGTCCTATAGCTCTCAGAAATGAGTTGAGCATACCCAGGTCCGGCTGATAAATGAATGTAAACAGAATACCAACGGCTGTCAGAGAAATCAGGGCTGGTATATAATATATATTCCTGTACACATTACGGAAGCGTCCTGTTGCCTTACTCTCAAGAAGAAGCGCCAGCAAAGTTCCGAAACCCACCTGAACAACGAGGGAAATAATACAGTACAGTCCGTTGTTCTTCAGCATGATAGGCAGGGTATCCTTAGTAAAGAAACGGATGTAATTACTGATACCCACAAATTTTGCCGAAGAGGAGTAGGATGACAAGCTGAAAAAGCTGTATACGATATTTGTTATGACCGGTATGTATACAAATACAAGTACCATAATAAGACCGGGAATCATATACAAATAAGGAGTGGATTTCTTCGTTCTCATAGCTTTTACCTACTTTCTTATGTTGCAGGGGGATGTTTCCACATCCCCCTATAGATTACTCTGACTTAGTCTGCCCGGATACAAGACTCTGGGCTTCTTTAGCGACTTTCTGTACTCTTGCCATTGCCTCCGCAGGTGTAATATCTCCATTTGTAAGGTCGGAAGCCGCTGTGAGATATTCATCACATGTTGTTGAATAAAGAGCGTTGTCAAACCATGGTCCCATGATTTTGGCTTCATTTACAACTTTATAACCGTCCAGCAGTTTCGTATCATTGACTCCTTCTGTCACATTTTTTGATGCGTTAAACCAGCCGATGGTCTGTGCCTGCTCCTTGCCCACTTCCGGTCCTAAGAACCATTTCAGAAACTCAATACATTCGTCCGGATACTTTGTTTTGGACGAAACCACAAATCCTTCCGGAACGCCAGTTAATATATCAGGGTTGCCTGGCCCTTCCACTACAGGGAATTTGAACATACCGTAATCCAGATCGGCGTTCAGGTCTGTAATATATGGAATCTCAATGAGTTCTGCATAGTACATAGCGGACTTGCCCATTGCAAAATTAGTTCTGGCCATGTCTGCTGCTGTACCATTCACTGCATCGTTGCAATAGGGAATCAGCTGCTGATAGCATTTTAATGCTTCTTCATAACCAGGATCGGTGAACTCTCCCTGGGCAGGATCAAAATCTTTCTCTCTCACCTCATCGCTTACAAGCATCTGGTTCAAACTACCGATATAGTGTGCTGCCGGCCACTTTTCCTGATTTCCATAAGATATGGGGGTGACACCAGCCGCTTTCAGCTTATCACACACTTCAATGAGCTCATCCCATGTAGCTGGTGCCTTCAGGCCATTCTCTTCAAATATTTGTGTATTGTAGAAGAAAAGCTTGCAGTCAAGTCTGAATGGAATACCGTATGTAACACCATCCTTTGTATAGTTTACCAGCTGGGACTCCATGAGGGAATCCTTCCACTCCTTATCTGCTTCCAGGTATGGGGTAAGATCCATAATCAGGTTTTCTCTTAAAAACCGCTCCGAAAACTCGCCGCACCAGCTAAAGAAAATATCTGGAGCATCATTACCGCCAACCACTACTTTAATCTTTTCTTTGTATGGATCATTCTGGGCACTCTCAACTACAATGTCAATATCGGGATGCGCTTCCTCATATTCAGCAATCTTGCTTTCAATAAAGCCATTGAACGGCTCATCAGGAAACCTGTGGAAAAACTTTATGGTTTTCTTCTCTCCTGATTCCTGAGCAGCCTGAGTAACACCAGTATCAGCTCCTGCCTCCGAAGAAGCCGGTGCGTCCTTCTTGTCATCACCGCCACTGGGGGTAAATCCCGCACAAGCTGCAAGTGACATTGCCATGGTTCCTGCCAACAGGGCAGCCGCCGCTTTCTTAACAAACTTTCTCATAATAAACTCCTTTCGCCTCTTCATAATACTTTTTATATAATGCTTTACTCATACTGAAACACTTTGCCAAATCCGAATGATCCCTCCTTCTGACAGTTGCCTGCCGAGTAAACGGCTGCGCGGTACAGACTGGTTCTGACTGCCAAATCCTGATAGTCCACAGCTGTCACTGTTCCTTTAGTTCCCGATGCTGCCGGGAAGTCCCTGGAGTCCTTCATGGCATCCACATAATTTATCAGGAAACAGGTAATAAAGGAATCTCCCGCTCCCATGGTATCCACCGCCTCTACCAAACATGGTGACTGTTCATAGAGACGTCCGTCCACCATTACCAGCGCCCCCTTGGCTCCCCTGGTAGCAATAACAATATGTCTGCATCCAAATTTCCGAATCAGAGTCATCTGTTTCTCAATCTCGCTTCTGGGCATATTGCCGCAGGAGATACTGGCACAGTCAACATATGGCGCACATTGTCTCAAATATTCCTCGTCTGCCCTGTCCGAAAAATCCATGGATACAAAGGTTGATGCCTGGCGGATCAACGGCAGCTCATCTTCTATATAACTGAAAATACTGGTATGTACAATGTCATAGCCGGCTATATAAGCCCTGTCCATTGCAGTCAGTTCCAGAGGATGTTCCCTTGACACTCCGCCTCTGTTGGAGCCGATGAACACCCGGTCCCCGTTGTCCAGACGCACCTCGGCATATCCGTTCTCTCCAGGATAAAAACGGCAGTGGGAGAGCTCCAGCCCAAGACCACGGATCGTATCATATACATGAGCGGCGGCCTCATCATCTCCGAACACCCCCAGATAACCGGCTTCCATTCCGAACATCTTTGCATAGACTGCAAAATTTAATGCGTTTCCGCCCGGGTACATGGTGCGGATGTGCATATACTTATCCACCACGTTATCGCCCAATCCCAGTACTCTTAACATGTCCTCACCTCTTTGTTGATGTGTTTTAATTATCATGTAATCATTATATGACGTTATGTATATTTTGTAAACATAAAATATGGTCGCAATCTGATTTTCGTATATTTAGCACATTAATTACGTATTTTTTTGTGCTATTTGTTCAAAAAAGCGAATTCCAATCGTGTACACGCAAGGAATCCGCTTTATTAGTATATTTACCACTCACTATGGGCATCAAGTCAATACGTCATATAACCTCTCAACGCTTTGTAAAACAGAGGATGTAGGGTCCACTCTGTATCTGCCGTCTGTTATCTCCAGGGACAGGTAACCTTTATAAGAATACCGCGAAAACTCTTCCAGATACCCTTTCATATCCAGAACTCCGTCCCCCCATGCCAGGTGTCCTCTGGGAGCACCGTCGATAAAATGCACATGGACCAGTTGCTCCCCGAATACCTTCAGGTAATCCTCCGGCCGCTCACCTGCCAATGCCATGGGAATTGTATCAATCATTGCCCCGATTGCCGGATGACTTAGATCCTCCATCATCCTCTTAAGAGTGGGCAGATTGTAGACCAGATTGCTTTCATCCCGGCGCAGCACCTCAAGGGCCAGCTTGATACCGTAATCCCTGGCCATATCCCCCAGGGACATGAGTCCTTCCCTGGCATATTTCCAGGCTTCATTTATATTACTGTTATCCAGATATCCCCATCCAGTAGTCACCAGCATCTTATCCGTGCCTAATTCCGCTGCCGCACGCAGATTATCTTCGAAATACTTAAGACTGCGCCGCCTCTGTACCGTTGAGTCTGCTGCTAAATTCACCGGGTAAATGCATTGTTCGGGGGTATAGCACACCAGTGACAGGCCCCTTTCTTCAATCTGCTTTCTGACACGGCACACATCTGTGTACGTCATATCTTCCAAATGAAAATGCGGAGCTGCTCCCCACAGCTCCACATGCTCTACACCGGCTCTGGCAGCGTCATCTAAGAATTTCTCCAGTGGATAATAGCCATATTGAATATTCATTACCGATATCTGGGATTTGCTGATTGTTATCATTCTCTATCCGCCTTTTCTCAAGCATTAACCATGACCGTCATCTTATAACGGTCCGGATTAATCACACTTTTACAATTGTGGACAGGATTTCCCTCCCGATCATAGCTGACATCTTTTACATAAAGCAGGGGCTTGTCGAGATCCACGCCCAGATGCTTGTGCTCAATCTCATTGGCCTGGCATATTCCAATCCGCTTAATGCCATTGTCCATAATTGTCCCATTCTCCGCCAATATCTGATAGATGGAGCCTGTGAGATCATGCCCTAAAAGGTATGCGAAACGAGCCGGAAAGTGATTTTCCTCAAGCATAACGGGAATCCCGTCGCAGGTTCGCACCCGCACAATCTTAATAATTTTCTCATGTTCCTGAATCTTAAGTTCCTCTGCGTCCACCATGGTGGCCTCTGCCAGTTCCGCAGACACCAACTGTGCCCCGGCCGTATTTCCCTCTGCCAGACAGCTCTGAGTAAATCCCATGAAACCATTGATATTACGGCAAAGCTTTTTCTGCGACACAAAAGTTCCTATGCCCTGGCGCTTTACCAATATCTCCTCCTCCACCAATAATTCCACGGCTTTACGCACTGTTATCCTGCTGACGTCATACTCCCTGCTCAACTCTATCTCAGTAGGTATCCTGTCATTTTCTTTTAATTCTCCGTTGAGTATCTGATTCTGGATTACCTCCATCAGCTGCTGATACAAAGGGACGCTTGATTCCTTGTTCAGTTTTCCCATGATTCCGCCTCCATTGATTATGTCTGTATCATTATTATACGATACATGACCATATATAGCTTAAGTATACCATTGGGAAAGTATTCGCGCAACCGTTTCAAACATCCCTTTTCTCCCTGATTTCAATGCATTTTTGGAACTGCCAGCATACTTTCTGAAGGGCCTGGTATTTTAGTAATCCAGCCTCCTGTAATACCTCCTGATAGCCAAAGGATGCCGCCTGTTATACTCCAAATGCGTGGACACCCTCTGGAACGCAGAGCGCATCATAATCGGACAGAGCATTCCCCTGAACTCGTCGCTGATCCCCTTAAGCTCAAACTCCTTGCTGTCAAACACAGTCACCTTGGCGCTGATCTTGTGGACAAAATTTTCCACCCGGTCCATAAGCGGACGCGTCTTATCCTCACCCTTGATTAAAATTACAGAAGTATCCCTGTCAATAACCTCCAATGTCCCGTGGAAGAAATTAGAGGCCGATATGGGCCTTGTGCGCATCCACTGCATTTCTTCCATGATACACATGCCATAGCAGACAGCCCAGTCCTCCAGATTGCCGGAACCAACCAGATACTGGATGGGCTCATCCTGATAGGCCCTTGCATATTCTGCTGCTTTTTCATCCGCCTTCTTATAAATCTCCACCACATTCTCCGGCATATTCTTAAGTTCTTCAAAAAACTTCTCATACCGTGGAAACTGGCCTGCATGATACATGAAGCGCAGGGTCACGGTATACCAGAAATAATATCCGCCGCCTGTGGTGGTTATAAGATAATCTGATTTTTCATAGAGCGGACTGCCTTCCTTCTCCACATACCCTATAACCGTTGCTCCGATTTCGTGGGCCTTATCCACCGCTGCCACCACTTCCTTTGTATCACCGGAAATACTCTCGATAACTACCACGGAATCTTTGGAAAAATGGGGATTGTCCACCACACAGAAGTCCGCTGCGTTTTCGATGAACAGCGGGATGGTAGAACCTTCTTCCCTTACGATGTGGGCCATCTGGTTGGCATAGAGTACGGTTCCCCCGATTCCGATATAGAAGATATTTTTATATCCCCTCTTTACCACCTCATCTACTGCTTTTTCTGTTGCTCCCACAATGCTGAGTCCGTTTTTGTGCTCCTGCAGAACCTTTGCCTCATCAAAATTAAACATAACAGCTCCTCCTTGACGTTATATATTGTTATGTATAACATATCATAACATTATATAAAATACAAGATGAATTTGCTCATTATCCATAAAAAATCATTTCAACAAGGCATAATAAAGCATTCATTTGAACATCAAAAAAGAGCTGCCCGCCCAGACACGTCATCACATGACCCGCCGGAACAAAAACAGCTCTCTTATCTCAAACCTACTCTAACGCAAACATAGACATGGCGTTCAGCACATCCTGCTCCATTGCATCCACTGCCGCATTAGCCAAATCATGGAAGTATTTGACTTCCTTCTCCTCCAGCAGTTTCTTCACTGCCTTCACTCCCGCGTTGGACATGTAGGAGAAATAGTTGATTTTACGGATACCGCAGCGGATCGCCCTCTGGGTATCCTCAACGCTGATGCCGGACCCCCCGTGCATTACCAATGGAAGCCCTGTCAATTCCTTGATTTTCACAATCCGGTCAAAATCCAGCTTTGGCTTGGTGGCATAGAATCCGTGGACGGTTCCCACCGATGCTGCCAGGGCATCTATGCCCGTATCTTTTACATACCTGGCTGCCAGCTCAGGGTCTGTATACGCGTCGCTTACATCATTGATGGCAAAGGTTTTTCCCTCGTGTCCCGTGACAATGCCTATCTCAGCCTCCACGTCCGCGTTGCAGGCTTTTGCCATGGCCACTACTTCCCTGGTCATTGCCACGTTTTCCTCATAAGCAAGGGAGGATCCGTCGTACATGACAGCGGAAAAACCTAAATCCAGGGCTTTTCTCACATAGTCCAGGTCCTCGCCATGGTCCAGCATGACGCAGACAGGAACCTTGGCCTCCTTCGCCATACGCACCATAATGGGGCCGATGATATGAATGGGCATCTCGCACTCATGAAGCTGCGCGTGCTGGATAATAACTGGTTCTTCACGTTTCTCTGCCGCCCGTATAACCGCCATAAGAATTTCCAGATTCGGCGTGTCAAAGGCACCTATACAGCATTGCTTTTCTTCCGCATACCGCAGAACATGGTTCATATTTACTAACATCCGGCATTCTCCTTACTTTTCTTCATAGAGTTCAACGATGGCATCATCCCAGATTACAAATGCCAGGCGCACGCCAGGGCCGCAGTCAGCCGGTCCGAATATGATCCTTTGAGCCTGGGAGGCATAGTGATCCAAATCGTCCACCCTGTAAGCCACATGGGGCTGCTTGGAAAGAATCTCCGGGAAGGGTGTTCCCTCCTCGAATTTCAGGTACTCTATCTTAAAATCATAGTCATCCACATTGCTTACCCAGAACTTCATGTCCTCGTTATATGTCATTCCCTCTTTTTTATTTAGGACCGGGATTCCTATATGCATATATTCTGCCGCCATGACCCATATCCTCCTCGTCTTTCTCTCAAACTGATTTTTCCTTGTGCCGCCAGTACGTTCTTAGACACCCTCTTATTTCTTCATATACGGCGTATTGCACGGTGCATTCCAGTAGTGCAGAAGCTCATCGTCCATCCTTGCCATGAACATCTGGAAGCCGGCCTGCTCCTGTACGGTGAGAAGCTCGCCCACATAATTGGCCACAATCTCAATGTTCTTCTCCTTCAGGTAGGATACGCACCTGCGGTAAATGATGAACAGCTCCATCAGTGTGGTGGCGCCGGTTCCGTTGAGAATCAGCATGATTTTCTCGCCTTCCCTGATATCCAGGTCAGCCAGAAGGCCGTCCAGCATGATCTTGGCTGTTTCATCGGCTGACTTCATGGTCTGGCGTCCGCCGCCGCCCTCTCCGTGCTGTCCCATGCCGATTTCCATTTCATCCTCGCCCAGATCCGCAAGCAGGCTTCCTGTTGCCGGATGGGTCGCTCCTGACACAGCTACGGCCAGGGTAGCCATGTTATCTGCAAACCGCTGCGCAATGGCAGCCACTTCCTCCAGGCTCTTTCCCTCAGCAGCCGCTGCTCCTGCTATCTTATAGGTGGGGATACATCCCACCAGGCCTCTCCTGTCATCGGCGTTGGAGCGGGGCGCATTGGCAATATCCTCCTGTGTCACTACCTTGACCACATTTAATCCTTCCTTTGCGCATTTCTTCATGGTCAGGTTGCCGGTAAGCATGTCGCCTGCATGGTTTAAGACTATGTAGAGAACGCCCTTGCCCTTGTCTGCCAGCTTTATGGCATCCAGGCAGGCCTGAGGTCCGGGAGCCGCGAATACATCTCCCACCACGGAGATATCCACCATTCCTTCTCCCACAAATCCGCTGATAGCCGGCTCATGGCCGGAGCCGCCCTGAGTCACAATAGTAACCCTGTCGGCTTCAGCCAGCTTATTGTTAATGATCATGCGGTTTTCACCCAGGGTCACCAGCTCCTTGTGTGCCTCGGCAAAACCTTCTAACAGCTCCGGCGTCAGATTCTCAGGATTGTTTATAAATTTCTTCATCTTCATAATTTTTACCTCTCCCAACTTTATTTTATTGACCGCATCCGTATTCCATTCACTTCCGTATGCCGTCCACTTCCGTTACCTTCTATTTCCGTTACCGTCCACTTCCGTTACCTTCTACTTCCGTTACCGTCCGCTTCTGTAACCGTCTACTTCAGTCCGTCACAAAGTCCTGCAAAAAACAGGGACGTGCTCACCGCACCCGCGTCCGGAGTGCCGATGGTCTTCTCCTTATAGCTTCTCGCCCTGCCATACTTGGACACATACTGTTCGCTTTCCTTTGCGCCCCTGGCCGCTGCCTCCTTGGCCGCCTCCAGCACAGCCATCACATCGTCCTTTGCGTTCTGGGCTGCTTCCACAGCAGGAATCAGGGCATCCATCATGGTCTTGTCCCCCACGCCTGCGTTAGTGATGTCTTCCATGGCCGACAGGCATTCCGTAAACATTTCCTTCAGAGTCCCTGCATCAATGGGTTTATTCCCTTCCAGTGGACCTGACAGCCCTCCAATCATGGTTCCGTATAATGGACCTGCGCTTCCTCCTCCAATCTCCATGGTATTGTCTCCCAGGTCCTCCAGAAATGTCTCCACGTCATCGTCATCCCAGCCATCCAGGCTCTTCTCGATCAGACCGGCAATCTTTCCAATGGTAACGCCGTGGTCCCCGTCGCCGAATCTGGAATCAATTTCGCTGAGATAATCCTTGTTCTCATTCCAGACCTGGGCGGCCTTTCTGAACATTTTTGTAATTTCCGGTTTTGAAAGTAACATATGTAACCTCCTCTCATGCATTTTCCCCAAATTACTCATGATTTTAGATTAACATTTGTTAGTTCCTTTGTCAATTATTCATCGCTCCCATCTTTATTTTTTGCCCTAATGCACAAAAAATGCGCAGTCCCTTTAGCAAACTGCGCATTTATGGTTACGTATGTAACCAGATATTATTCTAACGCTTCCCTGACCACATGCTCCGGTGCAATAAAATGTTTCAGGTAACCGGTTTTTAAGGCTGCCCTGAATGCCTTTGGGCTGGTATTGGCAGAACAGATACCCACCACATGCCTTGTCCTGGTCAGAAGCTCCAGTGGAATCTGAATGGCGTAATCCGTATCTGACCGGATGATATGTCCCTGGCTGTCCATAAAATAATTCAGGATCCGCCCCACTGCCTTCTGCCTTATGAGCAGGTCTCCATATCTGGCCTCCGAAGCAAAATCCGGTACCGAAGGAAAATTCCCGATATTGACCAGCGCCACATCCAGTTTTTCCCAGACATGATATATCTCATGGTAGCTGTCCAGCTCTCTGGTCAGTTTCAGCTCCTGCTCAGAAAGCACGCAGGCCGGTGAATAGATAAATCTGGGCTGGGCCCCGCTGTGCTCCGCAATGGAACGCACCAGTTCATTGGAGTGGTAATTCTTAAGCCCCACGCCGCCGTTTCCTATGAGCGGGCAGACAAATGTTCCTATGGGCACCAGCTTCGCCTTCTGCTCCATATGCTTTACAACATCCCCTATGATATGGCCCCATCCAATGCCCAGGCTGGCGCCTCCCAGCTCTGACAGATAAGAGATGGCCGCCTCTGCCACAGCCTCATTGGTAGTCTGGTCATTTGGCCCTCCGGGTACAGCCACACCGTCATAAATCCCAAAGCAGCGTCCCACCAGTTCCATGAGTGACGGCGCGCCGCCGGATTCCCCCTTGGGTGCATTTATCCGGATGGTGACAATGCCCCGGTCCCGCGCTTCCTTCAAGAGCTTGCTGACCATGGGACGGGATATACCGTATCTGTCCGCAATCTCACTCTGGGTCCTTTCCTGCTCATAATACATTCTGGCCACATTGACCAGACGCTCTGTTTTCTTATCCATACTGCCTCTTATTCATATCGCCTGGGCCTCTTTGGCATGTCACAAAAGCGTATACTCCAGCATCTCATACGCCAGCCTGCTGCCCTCATTGATATCACCAGGCAGAAGAGCCCTGGCCACGCATTTCTCATCGTCATCCAAAACATCCGTGCGCTTCAGATAAGCGTAATCCCCATCAATCCGTTCCACTCTGTAATCCACACGCTCAAACATGGCTGTATTCCACCTCCGCTTCCTATTTACGGCCGCAGCACTGGCGGTAACGCTTACCGCTGCCGCAGGGACAGGGCGCATCCGGGTCAATGCGGGCTGTCTTGGCGTCCAGCTCCACCCGGTTATAACCACAGCTTCCAACCGTCCTGGTTTCCTTCCATACCTGTTCCATGATTTCATCAAATCCATTCATCTTTTCCTGGGAATCCAGATTCAGTCCGAAATGCTCCATGATGTCTTCCACTGCTTTTGGCGTTGTCCCAAGCCTTATGTGGTGATGGATGGAGGACGCTGCCTCCTGAGCAGTCTCCTCATCGCAGCCAACCATGGCCAGGAAAAATGCCTTCAGCGGACGGATATGCCTCTTAATCTCCACTGCTCCGGTTCTGGCAATCTCCTTTACCTGGGCGGCAGAAGGTATATAAAACTCCTTGCCCTTCTGATAATTCAAGACATCTTTATAGGCATCTGCCTGAACCAGATCCCAGTCAATCAACCGGCCGTCCCAATAAGCAAAATCAGTCCAGACCCCTTTCATCTCACGGCAAAGGCGGGTGATTTCCCCTGCATCTGCCTCACAGCCAACTGTCTTGCAGATTGTCTCCACCTGACCTGCGTCAGCGGCGCCGTAAAAGTATACTGCCGCCTTACAGCAAGCCCATACCTGGCTGCGGTAATGACGCTCAGACCGGAATTTCTCCGTATTCAGTTCATCATATGCCTCTGCCACATCTGAAGGAACAACTGCTGTGCCCATGCTGGTAAACCCGCAGTAACCGCCGTAGTGCAGAAAACGGAGCGCTTCCAGGTCCCCCTGGTATTCCATTCCTCGGGCTGCTGCAGCCTTCTCAAACTCTGCCGCGGTCTCATCACTTATGGTGCCGAAAAACTGACCCATGCGCCGGTAATCCAGCAGGGCTGCAGCCAGAGCCGGGGCCAGCTTATTCTTTCCCAGCTCATCGCATCCCCCAATATGGTGAACCTTGGCAATGCGCAGAAGCTCGGCCTTTTCAAACCTGGAAAACAGGTTCTCCAGCCTGTGGATTACCCTTGGGGCCGTCCTCTGTGTTTCCGGCTTTTCAGTATCCCGGAGGCCGGTTACCTGCTTGTGGTCTGCATGTTCCCGGGATACATGTGCCTGTACCACATGTTCCTGAGCCCCATGTTCCTGAGCCGCGTCCTCCTGTACCGCATCCTCCTGTACCCCACGTTCCTGAGCTGCATTCTCCTGCCCGTCTCCCGCTCCGCCTTGTCCGAATGCCGGATGTGCCTTTAAATTGGCATTTACTTTATCCAAATCATACTCTTCCATTCCCTGCCGGCCGGCCCATTCCTCCATCAAGTCATACTCCTCAGCTTCAGGGTCAGCCAGCTGGTCCAACAGGTCATAGTAACCGCCTATGCCGCCGCAGTCCTCCGGAATATTGTCTCCCTTATACTTTAACACCTGGGGATAGCTGTATTCATACTCCACTTCCTTTTCCATGAGAATCTGGTGTTCCCATGCATCCCCGAAGTCGTAGGTATATATAAAACGGGGGTTCTCCGTTATGAGCGTTCCAATCTGTGTTCCTTCCTCCAGCACATCGCAGCTGCAAGACTCCATCAGATCGTCTTCCTCTCCCGGATCCCTTATAAGCAGCCCCAGTTTCTTAAACTCAAACTCGTGCAAATGGTAATCATACCAGCCAAAGGCCTCCTGAATCACCTGATGGAGCTGGCAAAACGTAAACTGCTCCGGCACCACCACGCGTCTCCATATAGGCGGTTTACTGCCTTTTATGGTAATTTTCAACTGATAACCTTTCATAAGGCCCTCCTTCGAATTTCAAATATTTGTATAAGCAGGCATCCCGCGCCGTAACAGGCAATATCCTTCCAGTCAAAAACAGAACCCAGGATAATCCTGGCCGCAGCGTTCCCCTGCAGCCCCAGCAGCTCTGCCAGACGGAAATACTGCAGCACCTCTACACATACCGCAAAAAGAAACACATATAACGGCAGCCGCTTCATGCCCCTTGGTACGAACACCCTGACAAAACAGTACACCAGCACCACCACCAGCATGTCCCCTATATAAGGTCTGATAATGCGATCGTGAACATACAGGGCGATAATTAATTCAATTATAAATACAATGATACTTGCGGCCAGATATCCCCACCTGGCCATGTATTTTTTCCCGCTATCCATTGGGCCTCCATCTACCGTATGCCATTGAGTTCCTGATACATATCCTTGGCAAATGTGTCTGTCATTCCGCAGATATAATCCGTCACCAGCAGCAGACGCAGATACAGCCGTTCCTCCTCATCCCTGTCCCGGGCGCATATGGAATATATCATCTTATAATTGTCAGATATAAGGGAAACCAGCTTTTTCTGCACCTGGGTCATGGGCAGGTCCGTGTCGTAGGGAATCACAGCATCCACAAACCGGTCCAAAAGAAAATCAAATATTGTCTGTGCCGCTATCTCCAGTTTCAGGATGGGTCTGGTGCTGAACGCATACCGCAAAGCAATATCCCCCAGCGCTTCCATCAACAGCTCCACATCCGTACCTGTAAAAAGGTCTCTGGTATAAGTGCCCTCCATAATAGATTCATAGTTGCCGGCAAAACAATCCGTAACGCCTGAAATCATCTGGCCCTGGACGCTGATAATCCAGTTCTGCACCGCATACTGGTCCGGCCTGTCATATCCCTTACCAACGGCCTTCTCATACTTCTCCTCCAGCCATGACACAATCTGGACATAATGGTTTGTCTGGCTGCCGGCCTTATACGCCTTTAACTCAGCCAAAAGGCGTTCATAAGAAATACAGCCCTTCTTAACCGCATCCTCAATGTCCGCCGTCTTATAGGCAATGTCATCCGCTGCTTCTAATATAAATGCTAACGGATGCCTTTTTCCCAATGTGCCGGTAGACTCCTGCACATCCTGGAAATTCTCCCTGTCGCCGTGGAAATATCCCATCTTCTTCGTTCGGATATCACCGCTGTCCTTGTCAATCTCCAGGGAAGATACCGGATACTTGATAATAGTTCCCAAGAGAGCTTTTGTCAAGTTCATGCCGTGCTCATCCACCAGGAAATGAAGCCTTGTCACCACCCTGAACGCCTGGGTATTGCCCTCAAAATGGCAGAAGTCCTGTACCATCTGGGGTTCCAGAATCTCCGCCAGGGTTCTCCCCTTAAATGTAAGTCTCTCCAGGTTCTTCTTAAACCAATCCTGAATGGCTGTCTCGCCAAAGTGGCCAAAAGGGGGATTCCCGATATCGTGAATCAATCCGGCACACTGAAGAATGTCACACACCGCCGCCTTATGCTCCGGCGTAAAGGTTTCATCCTTGATAATAGTACGGATGCTCTCCGATATGTTCTGTCCCAGAGATTTAGCCAGGGATGAAACCTCCAGGGAGTGAGTCAGCCTGGTACGGATGAAATCACTCCTGTCCAGCGGAAACACCTGGGTCTTATCCTGGAGGCGCCGAAAGGATGCACTGCCGATAATACGGTGATAATCTTTCTCAAACTCTGTCCGCAGGTCCGTGGAGGACTGTTTCTTGTAACTGCGGATGCGGTCGTCGCAAAGCAGTGTCTGCCAATCCATACATACCTCCTTACTGCTTTCCCGCCTGAGTCCTGTCCCTTATAATCCATCAATCCCGGCAATAATACCGGGCCCGGACAGGACAAAACGCGGGATACGTTTCATTCTAGTATATCGGAAGTCGATTCCCCTGTCAAATATGCCTTTTATATGTCAGAATATGCCCTAAACATGCGTCTATATCTATTATCAACAAAATCGTGAAAAAAGCAACAAAAAACTGCATCTTTTGCAGTTGACATCCATTGTTATTTGTGATAGTTTTAAATGAGAAAAGCAAATGAATAGGTTCTTCGGGGCAGGGTGTGATTCCCTACCGGCGGTATAGTCCGCGACCCGCTGCATGCGGCTGATTTGGTGTGATTCCAAAACCGACAGTATAGTCTGGATGAGAGAAGACAATTTTGTTCATATGAATATTGGGTGTTATCCCTTATTTATATTGACTATGAAGTTAATCTCAGGTTCCCCGGAACCTGAGATTTTTTGTTTCCTGGAACTTCATTCATTGCCGAACCACCGTATCAAAAGCACTTATCAAGGAGGATTTGCTATGAAAACAAAATGGAGTATTCAGAAACTTATTTACACCGGTATGCTGGCCGCAGTAGCCGGCGCCCTCATGTCACTGGAATTTTCCGTTCCAATGATGCCGCCCTTTTACAAGATTGACTTCAGCGATGTTCCGTCCATTATTGCCCTGTTCCTCATGGGGCCTGCTTCAGCTGCCTGGGTGGAAATCATTAAAATCATTATCAAGCTTATCACGGTAGGCACCAATTCCATGTATGTAGGGGAATTTGCCAATCTCATCGGAGTTGCATTGTTTGTAATCCCAATGTGGGCAGTTTACAAAAAAGGCGGGAAGACCCGTCGGGCAGCAATCGCGTCATTGGCTGTCAGCGTCCCCATCCGGACTCTGTTCGCCTGTTTCTGCAATGCATTTATCACCCTACCCCTTTATGCAGCGGCCATGGGACTCCCTCTGAACCAGGTGATTACCATGGTAGCCGCGGTCAATCCGGCCATCAGCGATCTGACCACCTTCATCTTTTTAGCTACCATTCCCTTCAACCTGATTAAGCTTGGGCTTAACTGCTTTGTGGGATATCTGCTGTACACCAGACTGCTGGCAGTTTATCCGGCTGTGAGAACCGCGTGAGGAAATGCGGGTTAAAAAACAATCAGGAGGTTATATACACATGATACGAAATTATCGGGACTTAACCCGGTTAGAGATGGAGCAGGTCAACAAGGATGAAACCATTGTACTGATTCCCCTGGGCGCGCTGGAGCAGCACGGAAACCAGGCGCCTCTGGGTACGGACGATATCATCGCAGAGGCCATGACAGACTGTATACGCAGGGAGTTGGAAGGAGAGCCGGCATCTGAGGATTCAGATTTTCCCATGCTGGTATTTCCGGTCATCCCCGTAGGTCTGAGCACAGAACACAGGAACTTCTGCGGCTCCATCACATTGAAACCCGACACCTATTACCATATGCTGTATGATATCAGCACCAGCCTGGTACACCACGGTTTTAAGAAGCTGGCCTTTCTGGTGTGCCATGGAGGAAATGCCCCTATTGTACAGGTTTTGAGCAGGGAACTTCGCAGTGAGTTCGGCATCTCTCCCTTCATTCTTTCATCCGGGGCCTTTAGCCATCCCGATGTGACGGCCACCATTTCAGAGGGTAATATCTGGGACTTCCATGGAGGCGAGATGGAAACCTCCATGGTCATGGCCGTGGACCCGTCTCTGGTAAAGTTAGATACCTCAGAGGCAGGAATTCCGACTGCATTTAAGGACAATCAGGCACTGAGGCCTTATGGAAACGTATCCATTGGCTGGGTATCCGAGGACTGGAAAACAGCAGACGGCAAACCCATAGGAATCGGCGGAGACCCGTCAGGCGCCACGGCTGAAAAAGGACGGATCATTCTGGAAACCAGCGCCAAGGTGCTGGTGCCGGGGCTTAGAGAGATTCGGGCATGGAAAGGGTGAGGGAGGCCCGCATTCTTTATACCCTATAACAGGTTTATGGCAAAGGTGGGTGTTCGCCCACCTTTTTTGCTGCGTGTTGTTAGTTATAGCTAACGTTTATGGTTCAAACTATACTGTTTTCTTAGAAAAAGGGGAATGATATTTTGACTAAACGTAATCCTGAATTTGGCGGATTCTCAGCTTGCTTCGCTGTGAGGGCGGAGACTGACCGGAAAGGAAAAGCCACTCCGCCCGCGAGGACGGAGACGCGAATCCAGGAAGTATCAACATGCGTACCCGTTATTTCAACCCACTCCGCCCGCAAGGACGGAGACGTCCCTACGGTTGCGCCTACAGACGTTCCGGTTATTTCAACCCACTCCGCCCACGAGGACGGAGACCCCACCACCTCGCTGACACGGCATCCTGTTGCAAATTTCAACCCACTCCGCCCGCGAGGACGGAGACCGATGCCAAGCTATTTTCTGCAAAGACATGTTCGGATTTCAACCCACTCCGCCCGCGAGGACGGAGACGGTTTTTATATTCCGGCCCCCATGGAGATAGGGGAATTTCAACCCACTCCGCCCGCGAGGACGGAGACAATAACCAGGGTAGTAACAATAAAATAATATACGATTTCAACCCACTCCGCCCGCGAGGACGGAGACAATTCTTTTACCCTTTTTGATATTCCTAATCTTATATTTCAACCCACTCCGCCCGCGAGGACGGAGACTAAGACAACTCTTTACCAAAGTTTTATTTTCCTCTATTTCAACCCACTCCGCCCGCGAGGACGGAGACCATATATAGGGATAAAAGGTTATATATAGACCAATTTCAACCCACTCCGCCCGCGAGGACGGAGACAGTGATATCTTTTTAAGGGTTTATGACAAGCAATTGATTTCAACCCACTCCGCCCGCGAGGACGGAGACGACCAGGAGTTAGATAAAAAGGTAATGAAGTTGTGATTTCAACCCACTCCGCCCGCGAGGACGGAGACGGAATGATAGAGGACGAAATGACTTACTACGAAATTTCAACCCACTCCGCCCGCGAGGACGGAGACGCGACTTATCGGAGCCGGTAATGGAATCAGCTACATTTCAACCCACTCCGCCCGCGAGGACGGAGACTATCAGGACCAGCGTAGATTTTAACAAGCTGGGAATTTCAACCCACTCCGCCCGCGAGGACGGAGACCCTGTGCTGCCATATTATTAAATATCCGTTGTGTTTATTTCAACCCACTCCGCCCGCGAGGACGGAGACCATTCCGCCTGCACCTCTGCCCTGTCACTGCCTGATTTCAACCCACTCCGCCCGCGAGGACGGAGACCATTATTCGTCGCCGTCATTCGGCAAGCCATTTATTTCAACCCACTCCGCCCGCGAGGACGGAGACCGATAACGGGGACATATGAGGCCAGAAACACAAAAGATTTCAACCCACTCCGCCCGCGAGGACGGAGACGGTATATAATCTCTTTTTTATTCTAGGGTAGGAAATTTCAACCCACTCCGCCCGCGAGGACGGAGACTGTAAGATTAACATAGTCGCAACTGAAATTTAAAATTTCAACCCACTCCGCCCGCGAGGACGGAGACCCCATGGCATTGCCATGACACTGCAAAATTTTAGATTTCAACCCACTCCGCCCGCGAGGACGGAGACGTCTTTTTGCTACTGAGTGCCGTAAGGGTAGGTATTTCAACCCACTCCGCCCGCGAGGACGGAGACGTCCACCTGTGCAAAACCTGCCACACGGACAACAAATTTCAACCCACTCCGCCCGCGAGGACGGAGACAGCAATACTACACAAAAAACCAACAATTCTTCATCACATTTCCACAATCAAATCACATCATACCCCCTCAAATCACCGCCAACCTACCCTGCACACATCCAAAACCGTTCTCATTGTGCAGTTTTTCCGGTGCGAATCCCCCCGTAAATTCATGTTTGCTTCTGGTTCGCACCAAACTATTTGAAACCTCCTTACCGCCCGCAGCCAGGTCAGAATATCAGCGGCTCTTCCACTTTAATCCCTTTACTCACCCCAACATGTTCAACCTTTGTAGTGTGTTTATTTCCCAGGTTGTAAAATCTAAGGCTGTCCGTCTGCTCATCAATGATATCTGTCAGTATGGCTTTTAGCTTTATCAGCTGGGTATTATCCAAAATACATTCAAATACAGAATTCTGGACGCGGGTGCCGTAATTAACGCATTGCTTTGCAACCTTTCTCAGCCTGGTCCTGCCTGCAGCGGTTTCCGTATTCACATCATATGTAATCAGTATCAGCATGTACCTTCCTCCTCCGGCCGCAGCTGTCGGATGTCTTTCTATTTCCAGAAAAACGGCGGGTATTCATCAATGTCACCTCTCAGATATCTGGACAGAAGCATGGCCTGAACAAATGGAATCATTCCCCATTCCACCTTCTCATTCAGATATGGATGGGTGATCATCTCCTTTTTCTTGTTCTGCCATTCTGACAACAAAAGCTTCCGCGCCTCGTCTCTCATGATGACAGCGCCGTCTTCTTTCCGGGAAAAATCCTTTTTGTTTACCATCTTCCGGTTAATCAGGGTCAGCACAAAACGGTCTGCAAGAACCGGTCTCAGCTCCTCCATTAAGTCCAGAGCCAGGGAAAGGCGGCCTGGCCGGTCCGTATGCATAAATCCCACATAAGGATCCAGGCCAACTGTTTCCAGTGCTGACGCAACGGTATTGGCCAGCAGCGTGTACACAAATGACAGCATGGCATTCACATTATCCAAAGGCGGCCGCCTGTTCCGTCCCTTGAAATAGAAATCCTTTTTCTGCTGTAATATGAGCTGGTCGAAAACTCCAAAATAAATGCCTGCATCCTCACCTTCATACCCCCGCAGCTGAGCCATGTCCCGGCTTTCCTCTATGCGCCTGAGGGATTGTTTCAGAAATCCGGCCGATTCCTTCACCTTCTCTATGTCAATCTGAAGTCCATGGTCTCTCACCGCTCTCTCCAGAACCCATCTGGCATTGTATACTTTTCCAAGGATACAGTTTCTGGCTATGGTCAGACTTGCGTCCTGATTCATGGATACCTGGTACTGTTTCCTGCGCAGTAGAACATTTCCCCGCACACGTCCGGTCACACGTGCCAAAAATCTTCCCTGGGGCGAAAGGACACAAAGTGATATGTCCCGCTCCGCGCATCCGCCCATGAGGGCAGGGCTCATACCCCTGTACCCAAAAGAAACAATTGCCTCCAGATTATGGAGAGGTATCCGCCCCAGTTCCGTATCGTTGTCATAGATTACCACATTTTCTCCGTCCAGCGACAGATAACTGTCAGGAGAGGTAACATACAGGGTATTTAATAACTTCCTCATACATCCTCCTCAATCTTCCCACGGATATAATCTCTGACAGATGATGCTTTCCCCAGTTTCGGCAGGCATATATCTTTCATGGAGCAGGCATTACAGCTCTTTGACCATCTGACCCTTGGTGTGTATCCCTTGTCATAAAGTTCATGCATCTCCTGAAATATATCTCTCACCCGTTTTCGCAGTTCATCTGTAATCTCCACCATATTCCTGCGGTGAATCTCTCCGTAATACAGTGCCCCTGCCTCAATCCTGGCCGACAACATTTCCTCCAGACACATGGCCTGGGCCGTCAGCTGCAGGATATCTGCTTCCGACTCCTTTGGGCTCCCCTTTTTATACTCCACCGGAAATACCCGGAACAGCCCCCTGTGACCATGTAGACCGATTCCATCCTCCGCCCTGTGGAACTCTACAATATCGCATTCCCCGCTGACACCCATACTCCTGGAATACACGGGCAATGCCCTGCTTATCATGACATCGCCCCGATTTTCTGCCAAATATGGGTCATGGGCTTTTTTGTGGAGCAGTTCTCCTACTATGGTATGCTCGTTCTCCTTCCACTGCTGTTCAATATGTATAAGGGCCCACTGGCGCCTGCAAAAGATAAAATGCTGGATACCGGACAGCATGAGGAAGTCATCCTCCCTGTATTCCATTATATCTTCTCCGATACTTCAACTGTCTCCGGAATCTGATCCCTATGGACGTCAACCGTGTAATCCCCGTATTTTCTGGGATACTCCACATCCTCATTCCTTTTTACTTCCACGGCATCAAAGAGTTTGTACGCAGGACAATCTCCCAGTTCCTTACTGTGTTTAAACACAATGAGCCGGCGTACCGCCATTTTTCCCCTGGCTGCGGAATGGTCAATTTCAAACATATTGATGATGGCATCCCACAAAAGTTCCAAATCCTCTTCTGAAAAGCCCGTGGATTTTCTGGCCAGATTAGCTGATATGTACCCCTCTGCGCGGTACAGGGCGTAGGGAACGATATTTTTTCTTCCCATTTCCGTACTCTTGTTTTCCGCGTCCTTTTCTGTGGTAATGGCCACACGGGTAATGGTCACTTCCTGGCTTACAATGGGATCAATACTCCTGGCAAAGCCTAACTGAACAGGTCCCCGCACCTGGCCGCAGTTTAAAGCAGCCTTTACAAAGGTTGTCATGACCGCGCCAAAGGTCCGGATATCAAAAAAGTTACGGCACATAAAATCACGGATTTTCTGGTCTACCTGAGGGTCTTTCTTTTTTAGTTCCTTGATTCCTTTTTCATCTGTCTTAAGTTCAATGTACGCGGTATTGTCGCTTCTGTTTAAGGGTACATCCTCACGTATATATATTTTATACCCGGGTTCGTCTTCCTTCAGGGTTTCCACATAATTGCGTATCTTACGTTTTAAGCACACATCCGTCACAATGCCGTATCCGCTCTCCGGGTCAATCCTCGGCAGATTTCCTGCATCCGGATCGCCGTTTGGATTCCCGTTCTCCACGTCAAATAATACCACGAATTCATACCTGTTCTTAATCACCTCTGCCATTTTAAGCCTCCTCCTTTATCTTCTTCTCATATCTCTTTTGAGTCTGATGATAGTACCCCAATATGAACATTCCCTGTTCCTCCAGGGTAAGCCTTCTTGGGCAGGCTGCCCTCTGTCCCTCTGCCACCGTCAGCCTTCCCTGTAAATCACACAGTATTTTTTCGTAATATGTCTCTTTTGCCCCATTGTTCATCTTCTTTATGTGGCTGTTTTTCAGCTTAAATAAAATGGGGAAAATTGCCGCCGGTGTGGCGCATGCGGAATTAAAATATTTATCCTTTATGGTGGCGTTGATCCCCGGATTGGCTTCCTCCTGGATTGCCTCCAGAACCGCAAATTCCCTTCCCAGGATGTACGCGGTATTATTGCTGTCTTCATTAAGCGCCATGGTTATTTCCTCCCTTATATTTCCATTTTTTAGCAGATATGCCTTGATGATGGCAGCCCTTCCCCTGGTTATCTTATAAATACGGCTGTCCCCGTCGTCCTGCTCCGCCCGTATCCTGCCAAGCACGGCCGGATACAGGGACGCCGGATACCGGCTGCCGGATATAATTGACCTGTACACTGCCCCGGACATACTGGGAACCGGCTTTTTATCCCTGGATTTTTTATTGACCGTCTCCTGGAGCATACGCCATATCCCCAGATACTCCACAGCATCGGCTGCCGGACGGACTATTTCCATTCTGTCATAATGTTCTTTTATATGCTTTAATATGTTTCCAAAGCTGTCCTGATAGAAAAAACGCACGGCCAGCCTGGCTGCGTTGGGTGCCAGCCCTAATATATAAAACCGCTTTTCCATATCCAGACTGTCCTTAACATCCTGGGCCACAACTGCTTTTCCCTCCGCCAGGTTCTTGAATACCCCATCCACTATTTCCTGGTTCTCCATGGTCGGCTCCGACACACAGGCAAATATATTCTGGTACCGTTCGTCCCCTTCCTCGGACCAGTAAACCACGGCCGTGTCGCCGATGGTTGTCCCATGAGACCGGTCCGAAAGGAGGTAATTGAGCGCCGTGGTATAGGCATAGGCCGCGTATGTACCCACCGGCGCGTTAAAGCTCTGTTCCTTGCCGTAAGATTCAAAGGCAGGCGCGTTAAAGGAAACCAGCGCAGCCCCGCTGGACTGGGCTCCCTGGACGCCTTTGATGGTGCCGTGAATCCTGGCGATTTCCTCCCTGCGCCCTGTCACCAGGCAGACGCCTTCAGGTCCTGTACCTGACTGACGGCTGTATTCTTCCCAGCACTGCCTTATATCCGGGTCCTCATGGACATATTCCCCGTCTATCATGAACACCAGATTAGAACCGGATATAATCTCCTCCAGTTCCGGCATCAGGTATGGGTTTTCTGCTGCCCGGTCCGGCGTCCAGCAGTCAAAAAAGCGGCACACCGCCCTGGATGCGGGACTGCTGATATTCCCCAGAATGTCCTTATGCTTCTTTTTGGCGCACTCAAAACATTCCCTGGATCTCTCCGGTTTTCCCTTATTATCAATTCCCAGCATATAACCGGAATGGTCGCACAGGAAATTGGCAGATACACCGGAAGAACGGGAAACCATCTGGGGTACCGTAAGGTCCTGGGGTACCCAGACTGTCTTTTTGCCGTTCTGCTGCTCTTTCTTAAGGGGGATAACGCCCATAAGCTCCCCCTGCTCTGAAATGTCCAGCCCGTACGCTACCCTGGCCCTGCACCAGCCCGGACTGGTTATCTTTTCCTTCCGCTCAAGGGCTTCATAATATTCAACAAGCGCCTGGAGAATCATCGCACCACCTCACAATTCCTTACATCCAGAACACCATCCTTCATGACAGCCCTGAAAAACATGGGTTTAATGTCCTCTGTATCTGAGTAATCCAGATCATACAGCATATATCCCAAATCTCTCTCCGTGCCGTCATATGCAGTGTCTACTTCCTCCTCTTCATAGAGGGCAAACCGGGCAGGGAATTCCCGGCATCCAAAATACGGCTGATGATAACACTCTCCCCTGCGCAGGCGGCGCATGATAATGTCCTTAAACTTACCCTCGTTATCCCCCGGGACTGCCTTGGGGGTCATCTCGAAATGGGCCTCAACCACATATTCCACATCCCGAAGAAGAATGGACGCCCTCTGTACGATTTCCTCTTTGCTGCTTATATACAGCGGTTTTCCTCCTCCGTTTACGGCAGTCAATGCGTTTCCTGCCAATACCTTGCTCTTTACCTCATTTCTTCGTATGCTGGTAAACTGGATGGGTTTTCTCACATAGATTTTGTCAATCACCCACCGCATCCCCGGATGCCAGTAGATCGCCTCCAGCATTCCCCTTGCGGCGGAAGGCGTCATCACATCATAGCTGCACCGTTCCACCTTCATCTCAGGGCGGCTGAAGAGGGCGTAATCTCCCCACAGCCGGACCCGTACTCCTCGGCTCATCGCTTCACTCCTTTCCGGCATACGCCATTTTCATAAAAGGGACTTAAAACATAAGGGCATCCCCGCGGCTTACGTCAATCACAAGCCCCCTCTCCCTTGTATACTGCTCCTTATTCCTCAGAACATAAAATTCCCGGTCTATCTGTTCCAGGCGGCCTGCGCCGCTCAGGGCTTCAAAATCATGTTCATAAACATTTACACAGTACTGTCCGGCCTGCCTGATAAGCTCCCTGCTATGCCCGCCCCGCCGGATTTGCATGGCAATCTGCGCTGCCTCCGGCTCTGTATCAATTAAAATGGTCCTGGTATTGCTCTCAATCAGGCGGAACCCGGAAGCCGCTGATGCAAATGGAAACATAAATGAACGGCTTCCCTGCTCGAACTGCTCCACCACATCCTTTGCGTCCAATCCCTCCCCTTTATACCGGTACAGCCTGGTGAAATATTCTCCTATGGCCTCCGGCGACGATATATCTTCATACTTCTGCGCAATCTGTCCGGCTACTGAAATGGGCAGTTTCAATTCCCGCGGTATATGGATATCCTCCTCTTCCTCCAACGTAAATACCCGGGTAATACATTCTTCCGGATCCCTCTTTCCCTCCCGGTTGCACCTTCCGGCAGCCTGGATCACACTGTCAATTCCGGCCAGTTCCCTGTATACGGCCGGAAAATCAAAATCCACGCCCGCTTCCACCAGACTGGTGGATATAAGCCGGCATGGTTCTCCCGACGACAGCCGGCTGCGAATCTCCTTCAAGATCTCCTTCCTGTGTTTTGGATACATCAAGGTGGATAAATGGTACGTCCCCCGGCCGCCAATGGAATCGCAGACGCGCTGCACCCGTTTTCTGCTGTTCAGGATACAGAGGACCTGCTGCCGGCCTTCCAGCTCCTTCACCAGATGTTCCTGGGATATCCGCCCTGCCAGCTGTATCTTTGTCCTTTTGAAAAAATCATACTGTCCTTTTACATCCGGACATAGTTCCTCTGCCTTCAGTTCCTGCATCTTTGCAGGAAAAAAGGGCTGCAGGGACGGCTGGGTAGCTGTACAGATAACTGCTGTGCAGTGATAATTGCATATAAGCTCACTGATAGCCCGAATACACGGCATCAGATATTTCACCGGAAGCATTTGCGCCTCATCAAATATGATGACGCTGTTGGCAATATTATGCAGTTTACGGCATTCCGAGGTTCTGCAGGCATAGAGAGATTCAAAAAACCGGACATTTGTAGTGACCACCACCGGCTTGTCCCAGTTTTCTGCGGCCAGCTGCTCCATTTTTAATTCCTTGCCGCTCTCCTTATCCTCATATGTTACATTACAATGGTTTTCCAGGACATTTTTCTTTCCCAGGATTTCCTTAAATACCTGGGCGTTCTGTTCGATAATACTCGTATACGGGATCACATAAATAATCCGTTGAAGACCATGTTCCGCCGCGTGGCGCAGGGCAAACCCAAGGGAGGACACGGTCTTGCCTGCGCCGGTAGGTACCGTGAGCTGGTACAGCCCCTGCCTCCTGGGGCCTGCCTGCAAACAAGCCTTCAGTATAGCCGTCCTTCTTCCATTTACAGATGTCAAATCATCATTGGAAAGCCAGGATTCCACATGGCTTTCCAGACGCCTGAGAAGGACATCCATGCAATCATAGTCTCCCCTTCCCGCATCCTGGCCCAGCATGAATTGTTCCGTATCCAGATAATCTCCGTCCACAAGGCATGAAAACAGCATCCTGATAAAAAATGACAGGCCAAAGCCGCCCTTTCCTATCTGTCTCAACGGCAGCCCTGGAAAATCCGGCATCTCAACTTCATTTTTATACGGACTGTAATCCTCTAACTGCTTTTTAAGCCTTCCCTGAAGCGTGGCCTCACCTGCCGTGTCTCCGGTCCTTCCCCCGTCCAGAAGGCCTGAATGGTGGCCGCTGATGCAGTAAGCGGCGCAGTAAGCAGCCAGCGGATTGGACCCGGCATACAGCCGCATCATCTCCTGGGCTCCCGCCGTGGCATGGTCCGTAATGGAACCGCCCTCCAGACGTTTTCTAAATCCCTGGGAATATTTCCCGATGTCGTGCATAACTCCGCATCCGTATCCCCATGCTCCGCACCGGAACGCTTCTGCAAACAGTTCGGAACGCCTGGCGGTCCCTGTGAGATGGTCCTTTACGGTCTGTTTTCGCGTCTTGTCCTCACTGATGTGCGCATAGTATTGCATAGGTTCCCCCCTTCCCCCGATATTGTACAAATTATAACATATATTTGTCTTGAATTAAATAATTTTGGCAAATGTTACCATATTCATTTTTTACATAAAGACAAATATTTTCGTTGAATGCGTCATAAATATAGACACACCTACTGCTCCTCCACAAACAGCGGAAATCCATCCTCGGCCCTGCAATCTCCCTCCTGTACCATCTGCGCCTCATCTTCCGGGTACTCAATGCAGCACCCCCTGCCTCTTGCCCGTGCACACTTGGGATATCTGGGACAGATAAATTGATAACAAACTTTATCTGGACTTTTTTGCTCCATTTTAATTTTCCTCCTTGATTTTTATTTTTTTCTTTCATTATAGCGTGACTTTCTCTTTATTTCAATTATTAATAACTGAAAATTTGTTAAAATAAAAACTATTATGAAAACAATTTAACAAATATTGCTTTTTTTATATGAAAATGATATGGTAGTTAATGTAATCGGAAGCAAGGCTCTATGAGCCTTATTTATAGGAGTGTAACAACACAAAACAAGGAGGTATTACATGAACAAACCAGAACTTCAGAACAGGTACCAGCTTTTTATAGGGGGGCAGTGGCGTGACGCTTCTGACGGTGAATTCTTTACCACAAAGTGTCCTGCCAATGGAGAAAAGCTGGCTGAGTGTGCTCAGGCTACCAAGGAAGACGTGGATGATGCTGTCAGGGAAGCATGGAAAGCATTTGAAACCTGGAAGAAGGTTCCTACCAGTGAACGCGCTGCCATTCTGAATAAAATCGCAGACATCATCGACGCAAATACAGAGCACCTGGCTATGGTAGAATCACTGGACAACGGCAAACCAATCCGCGAAACCATGGCCATCGACATTCCGTTAAGCGCAAAGCACTTCCGCTACTTTGCAGGCTGCATCATGGCCGAGGAAGGCAGCGCCAATATTCTGGATGAGCAGTTCCTTTCCCTGATTTTACGTGAACCAATTGGTGTTGTAGGACAGATTGTCCCCTGGAACTTCCCATTCCTTATGGCCGCATGGAAACTGGCTCCGGTTCTGGCAGCCGGCTGCTGTACAGTATTCAAGCCATCCAGCGACACATCCCTTTCCGTCCTGGAATTTGCCAGATTAGTACAGGATGTTATTCCAAAGGGCGTATTCAACGTGATTACCGGATCCGGATCCAAGTCAGGCCAGTATATGCTTGACCACAAGGGATTCAGAAAACTGGCATTTACCGGCTCCACCGAGGTAGGACGTCAGGTAGCCCTGGCAGCGGCGGACCGGCTCATCCCGGCCACCCTGGAATTAGGCGGAAAATCCGCTAATATCTTCTTCCCGGACTGCAACTGGGAGCAGGCCATCGACGGCCTCCAGCTGGGCATCCTGTTCAATCAGGGCCAGGTATGCTGTGCTGGCTCCCGTGTATTCGTACATGAGGATATTTACGATAAGTTCCTTGAGGACGCTGTAAAAGCATTTAACAATGTAAAAGTAGGTGTATCATGGGATCCTGAGACCCAGATGGGCAGCCAGATTAACGAGCGCCAGCTGGAAAAGATTTTAAGCTATGTGGAAATCGGAAAGCAGGAAGGCGCCCGCCTGATCTGCGGCGGCGAGCGTATCACGGATGGCGAACTGGCAAAGGGCTGCTTCATGCATCCCACTCTGCTGGCCGACGTGACCAATGATATGAGGGTTGCCCAGGAGGAAATCTTCGGACCGGTTGCCTGTATCCTTAAATTCAGGGATGAGGACGAGGTCATCCGCATGGCCAACGACAATGCCTACGGCCTTGGCGGCGCTGTCTGGACCCGCGACTTAAACCGCGCCATCCGTGTATCCCGCGGCATTGAGACAGGACGTATGTGGGTCAATACATACAACCAGATTCCGGAAGGATCACCCTTCGGCGGCTACAAGGAATCCGGTATTGGCCGCGAGACCCATAAGGTTATTCTGGAGCACTATACTCAGATGAAGAATATTATGATCAATCTCTCTGAAGCTCCCAGCGGATTCTATCCTGCAAAATAAAATCTTATATCCGCTTAGTAAATGTTTGAATCTATGTATTACATGATACCATAAAACCGGGAAATTCCTCATGACAGCAGTGCATGGGGAATTTTCCGGTTTTATATTTCTAATTCCATTCATTCCAAACACCTCTGACTGCATCAATCCATAAATATGGCGCATTCTAAAAGCATCCCAAAAACATTCAATGAAACCTACGGGAAAAATATGATCAAATATCACTTGACATATGTTACTGTAACTTTTATAATTACAGATAGTAACTGATATTTATTTGATTACAGTTTGCTCAGAAAGGAATTGTCATGAACAACAGCCTTACCGGATTTCTCGGTACCTATGCCTCGCCTGAAAGCCTGGGCATTTACCGTTTTACCATTGATTTAAGAAACGGGGCAATGTCTTACCCTGAATTATATTATGAAGCCCCTGATTGCAAGTATCTTTCCCTGAGGGATTCCATGCTGGCTTCCCCATTAAAAAGAGAGGGCCGGTCCGGGATATGTCTTTTGGATACAGCCCATAATAAGGAGGAAGCCCTTGCTCAACCGGCAGCGGAATGCTTTGGTGAGTCCTCGCCGGCCTGCTACGCGGCCCAGGATGACCGCTATCTATACACGGCCAACTACCATGAAGGTACCATACTGATATATGAGATAACATATGAGGAAGGTTCCCCCGGACGTAAAAAGCGGCCCACCCTCCCGCATCTTGAACTGGCTAAAAGAATCCCCATTGCGCCTAAGGCCGGGTGCCACCAGATTTTATTTCACAGCCACTATATGATGGTTCCCTGCCTGCTGCTGGATAAAATGATGGTATTTGACTGCCAAAAGGATTTTACCCTTGTATCAGAACTGGCCTTTGACAAGGGAACCGGCCCCCGCCACGGAATTTTTGACAGGGACCATAAGCAGTTCTTCCTTGTCAGCGAGCTGAGCAACCAGGTTTTTGTGTACAGTCTGACAGAAGACGGGGCCGCAGGGACAGACAGCAGCCATAACAGTATATCCCTTCCTGACTTTTCCATGAAGCTCCTGCAAATCTGCCCCATCCTGCCTTTGGATGCAGTATATGAGGAACCGCCTGCATCGGCAGCCATACGCCTGTCACCGGACCAACGTTTTTTATATGTATCCACCCGATTTGCCGAGCTCATAACGGTCTTTAAAATCAGCCATGGGCGGCTGGAGCAAATCCAGCAAACAGGGTGCGGCGGCATCCATCCCCGCGACATGGTTCTTACGCCTGACGGCCGGTACCTGCTGGTGGCAAACCGCACCCAAGGCGGACTGGTCAGCTTTCAGCTCAACCCGGAAACAGGGGAGCTCCTGGACATATGCTCCCGCGTACCTGCGCCGGAAGCTGTTTCCATTGTTCTTTCCCAGCATACTATTTAACCCATATTTCGCCTGAGGAGGTAGAAGAATGATAAAACTTGATATTGGAATCGTAGGTCTTTCCGTTATGGGAAGAAGTCTTGCCCTGAATATGGCTGATCACGGATTTAAGGTGGGCGGTTATAACCGCAGCGCCGCTGTCACAGAGCAGGTCATGAGGGACCATCCTCATGAGAACCTGATACCCTTTTATGACCTTAAGGACATGACGGACGCCCTTGCCCGTCCCCGGAAGGTAATGCTGATGATCCAGGCAGGCAAACCGGTGGATGCCGTCATAGAACAGCTGGTTCCTCTTCTTGAAAAGGGGGATATGATACTGGACGGAGGCAATTCCTTCTTTGAAGATACCAGAAGGCGGGCAGCCCTGCTGGCAGAAAAGGGAATCCACTATCTGGGGGTAGGCATTTCCGGAGGAGAGGAAGGCGCCCGGTTCGGTCCCTCCGTCATGCCCGGAGGAAATGCCGATGCTTACGAATCAGTACGTCCCATACTGGAAGCCATTGCAGCCAGGGCCATGGATGAGCCCTGCTGCGCCTACATCGGCCCGGACGGCGCCGGACATTATGTAAAAATGGTCCACAACGGCATTGAGTACGCAGATATGCAGCTGATTGCTGAATCCTATCTTCTGTTAAAATATGTGGGCGGATTCAACAATCAGGAGCTGGCTCATATCTTTAAATCCTGGAACGAAGGGGAGCTTCACAGCTACCTGATTGGCATTACGGCCGGTATCTTCCGTGAGGCCGACGACCTGGGGGACGGGGAGCTCATTGACCGCATCAAAGACAGCGCAAAACAAAAAGGGACCGGAAGATGGGCCAGCATAGAAGCCCTGAAGCAAGGCGTGGATATCTCCATGATCACTTCCGCCTGCACGGCCCGTATTATGTCCAATCATCTGGACGAACGTGAAAAGGCATGGCAGCTTATCCATTCACCGGCTGTCGGCCTCTCTCCTGATAAAGAGTCGTTTGCAGCCATGGTCCGCGAAGCCCTGTATACCGGAAAAATCATCGCATATGCCCAGGGCTTCTCCCTGATGCAGGATGCATCCAGGCTGTACGGCTGGAATCTGGACCTGGGAAAAATTGCTTCCATATTCCGCGCCGGATGCATTATCCAGGCTGTTTTCTTAAATGACATCACCCATGCATTTGAAGCCGAACCAAAGCCGGAAAACCTTATATTCGATGGTTTCTTCCTGTCCCGCATCAACGAGCATCAAAACAGCCTGCGCCAGGCCGTATCCACCGGCGTCATGAACGGCCTTCCCATTCCTGCCCTCTGCAACGCAGTGTCCTACCTGGACGAATTCCGCGCAAAGGCGGCAGGCGCCAATCTGATCCAGGCCCAGCGTGACTGCTTTGGAGCCCACACCTATGAGAGAACAGACCGCGAAGGCGTATTCCACCATGAATGGAGGTGGGCTAATGACAATCAGCACTAACCTTACCATCTTCGGCGGCACCGGGGATCTTACCTTCCGCAAGCTTCTTCCTGCACTTTATACCATGGATATCACCGGAAAGCTTCCGGAGGACAGCCGCATCACCATCATTGGCCGCCGGGACTACGACAGCAGCCATTACCGTCAGATTGCCAGGGACTGGGTGGAGAAATTCACCCGGCTCTCCTTTGAGGAAAAAGCATTTGACCGTTTTTCTGAAAAAATAGATTATTACCGGATGGATTTCTCCCGTTTGGAAGCATATCATGGACTGAATCGCTATTACAGGGAAAATGATATCCACTCCCACATTTTTTATTTTGCAGTGGCTCCCCGTTTTTTCAGCATCATCACAGAAGGACTTAAACTGGTCCACGGTTCTTCCTCCGGCAAGGTGATACTTGAAAAGCCTTTCGGAGAGAACCTGGCGGCGGCCGCAGCCCTTAACAAAGAGCTGGAAGCGTTCTTTGGCCCGGAGCAGATTTACCGCATCGACCACTATCTTGGAAAGGAAATGGTCCGCAATATCCAGGCAATCCGGTTTTCCAACCCAATTTTTACAGACGTATGGAATTCCCGCTATATTGAATCTGTGCAGATTTCCGCCCTGGAGGATATGGGCGTGGAAACCCGCGGCGGATACTATGATGCCAGCGGCGCCCTGAAGGATATGGTGCAGAACCATCTGTTCCAGATTTTGTCCATCATGGCCATGGAACAGCCGGAGGAATTCAGCCCTAAGGGGCTGCACGATGCCCAGCTGGATGTATTCCGCTGTTTACAGCCGGCAGATGCGTCATCTATAGAAAGCACCCTGGTCCTGGGTCAATATGAGGGATACCGCGGCGAACCTCTTGTAAAACCGGATTCACAGACAGAAACCTACGGAGCCCTGCGGCTTTTCATTGACAACCAGCGCTGGAAGGGGACCCCCTTTTACATCCGGACCGGCAAAAAGACAGGGAAACGCGAGATTGAACTGGCTGTCATATTCCGCAGGCCCTATCAGGAAGTAGAGCCCAATATACTAATCATAAAGATTCAGCCCACAGAAGGCGTTTATCTGCAGTTTAATATCAAACGTCCCGGTGATTCTGAGGATATCATACCGGCCAAGATGGATTTCTGCCAGAACTGCAGCCTGATTCATCAGCTCAATACCCCTGAGGCCTATGAACGTCTTATCACTGCCTGTATGGCAGGTGAACGCTCCTGGTTCTCACAATGGGACCAGATAGAATTTAGCTGGAATTACATCAGCCATCTGAAGGAACTTCACGCCGCAAAGCGGCTGCCGGTGTATCCTTACAGGCCCGGAACCCGTGGACCGGTTGAAGCGGACCGGATGCTGGAACAATATGGGCATAGCTGGCTGTAGGTGTCTGCAAACAGCTGCAGGGGCTTCAGGCGTCTTAGACAGCTTTAAACGGCAGCAGACCACAGGAGGCACAATATGTACAGTAAAGAAGAACAGAAAAAAGCGGCTGCCTGGCAGGCGGCCATGGAGGTAGAGGATAACATGGTGTTGGGCCTCGGAACCGGTTCAACTGTATATTATCTCATGGAAAAACTGTCCGAACGAATCCGCGGCGGACTGAATATCCATGGGGCAGCCACTTCTCTTGAGACGGAAGGCTTGGCCCGCCGTTTGGGCATCCCCCTTATCTCCCTGGAGGATGCCCGGACCATACACCTTGCTATCGACGGGGTGGACGCCATTGACCCGGATTTCTATTCCATCAAGGGCGGAGGCGGCGCCCTGTTCCGTGAAAAGATCATCGCCGGCAAGGCCCGGCGGGTCATATGGATTATGGACCAGAGCAAACTTGTACATTCCCTGAGCGGACATGTGCTGCCTGTGGAGGTACCTGCTTTTGCAGTTCCCTATGTGGAGGAACAGGTAAGGGAAGCAGGGTTTACACCCAAGCTGAGGATAAAAGACGGGACTGTATTTGTCACAGACAACGGCAGCCATATCCTGGATCTGACAGGAGGCGTTGAAATGGATTACCCCATGGCAGCCGTCCGTCTCAAATCCATGACCGGCATCTTGGAAACAGGTCTGTTCGGTGATATCTGCGAAAAAATCATAGTGGGAACGGAAAACGGAACCCAAGAACGCTTCCATAATTGAACTACACAGACAGAAACAAGTACTCCCAGGCACACCAGAAAAATCCCGGACTCTGCATCATACAGAATCCGGGATCTTTTAATATACATATCTGAATAATCTCATCAGCTAATATCCAACAATCATCAATCATCAAACCATTCATCAATCCGTCTATGCCGACTTTGCCCTTGCAGCTGCCTTATCCTCCAGCTTGGATACAAACACCGTGCCTGCAAGATCTCCCAGGCAGTTGTTGGTGGTGGTTCCCATGTCAAACAGGCGGTAGAATGCAGCTATAATTCCTACAATCTCTGTAGGCAGACCAAAAGCAGTCACCATGACCAGCAGCTTTACGATGCCGCTTCCCGGGATACCGCCGCCGCCAGTGGAAAGAATAGCTGACATCAGTATGATCTTCACCATGGTTCCCAGAGTGACAGGAACACCGATGGTCTGACTGATAAACAGGATGACACAGCCGTACAGGATAACGCTGCCGTCATAGTTCATCTGTGAGCCCAGGGGTACGGTGAAGCCGGAAATAGTCTCCGGAACATTGAATTTCTCCTTGGCCACTTTAATATTAATCGGAATGGCAGCCACACTGGAGCAGGTGGAAATGGTGTATACCCACAGCTCCGCACTGTCCTTTAAGAACTTAAGAGGATTGATTCCTGCGGTCACCCAGATAACTGTGCAGTAAACCAGTACCACATGCACCAGGCAGGCCAGATAATAGGTGCCTACCAGAGTTGCCATGCTGGTAAAGATGCCGGCTCCGTACTTTCCGAAGGAATCTCCCATCAGGAAGAATACGCCGATTGGAGATACCAGCATAATCATGTTAATCAGTGAAAATACCATATCATTGAGCACGTTCATGCCCTTGATAGCCTTCTCCTTGTGCTCCGGATTCTTCATCCTTAAAATCGCCACGCCCAGCAGGATCGCGATGACTACGGTCTGAAGGATATTGCCGTCCGCGAAAGTCTGGATAATATTGGACGAGAACATTCCTGTGAAGAAATCAGCTACCGTGATGTCCGCGCTGCCCGTTACTTCCTTGGATGCCAGTCCTGTAAAATTAGCTATGGTGCCCGGCTTTACAATGGATGTAACCAGGATGCCGATGGCGCAGGCAACCAGTGTGGTGATAACATAATACGCCATAATACGGAAGCTGATTCTTCCCAGTGTCTTCATATCCTTCTGTGAAACAACACCCGTCACAATGGTAACAAGCACCATTGGAACAACAATCATTTTAATACAATTCAGCCAGATAGTTCCGATAAACCCAACTTTAGTCATTGGTTCCCCGATGACGATTCCCAAAACCGCTCCCAGCAGCATAGCTGCAAATATCTGCGTGGATAAACCTATCTTTTTACCAGCTATCTTCATATGTCAAATCCCCCTTTATCGTAAAGAATCCAGTTCACGTATAATTGCTACCGCTTTTTCCGTATCCTCCCTTGAAATATCTCTGTAAAATACCAGTCTTACCTTATCCTTTAACACCGGCTTGATTAATAACCCCTTTTCGGCCGCCTTGCCGCAGTACTCCCCCGGTGTGAGGCCCAGTCCGTTGGCATCCAGGACAATGATATTGCTCATGACCTTCCCATATACCTTAGTGTTCTTTAAATCCTTTAGCTGCTCAGCCGCATAGGCAGCATTGGCGTTATCCTCTGCCAGCCGCTCAATGTTGTGCGTGAGGGCATACATTCCAGGCGCTGCAATCACGCCTGCCTGCCTCATGGCTCCGCCTAAAAGCTTTCTCTTGTCCCTGATCTTCATGGAAAACGCTTCAGAACAGCATACCAGGGAACCGATAGGCGCCCCCAGCCCCTTTGAGATGCAGAACATCACCGAATCCACATATTTGCACATTTCCCGCGCTTCCACGCCCAGGGCCACCACTGCATTGAACATCCTGGCTCCATCCATGTGGACAGGAACCCCAAACTCCTTTGCCAGCTCATGAATCGCTTTCATCCTCTCTAACGGGACACAGGTACCGCCTGAAAAATTGTGGGTATTTTCGATGCACAGCAGGGCAATCTCCTGGCTCTCCAAAATGCGGCGCATGTCGTCAAGGTCCGGCAGGTTATCCTGGTCCAATTTATATGTAACCGGTTCAAGCTGCCCAATGGATGGGTCAAATACCACCTTCTCGCTTAAGTAGATATGCTGCATCTCATCTACCATCACCTTCTGGCCGGGCCTGCAATAAGCCAGAATAGCAGATGTGTTACCCTGTGTTCCTGACGGGAACAATACAGCCGCCTCTTTTCCTGTCATCTCTGCCGCCAGGTCCTCCAGTTCATTGACTGCCAGATCCTCTCCCCTTCCTTTGGAATCCGTCCTTCCGTCATCCCCCAGCTTTGCCTCCAGTATGGTCTCCAGCATTTCCCTGGTTGGCATACTGATAGTGTCACTTCTCAAATCTACCATTTCATTCCCTCCTTAATGGTTATATGGTATTAATAAGCAATATTTATGCCATTTTTCTTCTTTGGTATGGAAAAATACGAAAAAACAGCTATATTCAGAGATATTTTTACTAATATCTGCAAAATATAGCTGTTTTTTTGGGTTTTCTGATTCAATAATTAATGTATGGGTGGAAATATATTCTAGTTTATGTCAGTTTTTTCCATTTAGCGTTTTCTGTTATGTGTCGCAGATTATATCAAAAGCGTCGCACAGCAACACGTAAGACGCTTTCTGCGACACAAGATACGACTTTGTATGCGACACGATATACAGAATTTATACAGAATTATATGTGGCATAATATACGGCACTATTTACAGCCTTATATGCGGCACACTATCTACGGCATTATATACGGCACACCATCTACAGCATTATATACAGCACACTATCTACGGCATTATATACGGCACACTATCTACGGCATTATATACGGCACACTATCTACAGCATTATATACGGCACACTATCTACAGCATTATATACAGCACACTATCTACAGCATTATATACAGCCAACCATCTACAGCATTATATACAGCACACCATCTACAGCATTATATACGACACACTATATACAGCATTACCACTGATACAACACTCACTATGCCTTTCTATACTGCAGTGTGCCGCATAAAACCATGGACCGTCACTCCATTCCGAATTTTTTGATATACCTCCAAATCGTACTTCTGTGTATTCCAAGAATCCGGGCTGCTTCTGTTTTATTGCCTCCGGCCTGCTCAATAGCCTGGGCCAAACACGCTTCAGTTATTTCCCTGCTTATATTCTCCTGACCCGGTTCCTCCTGACTTCTGTTTACGCGGCCTTTAGTTGCTTTGTAATTCCCTGTTCCATTACTTCCCAGAAAGCCGCTGCCATTTCCCCTCTGCTCCATTTCGCAAGGCGGTTCATAGTTTTGAATCACATAGCCGGCAGCTTCCCCTGATATGACAGAGGAATCGCATATGATACGCACCTTCTCCATAAAATGCCTCAGCTGGCGGGCGTTTCCCGGCCATCCGTAAGAGGTAAGCACCTTCTCTGCCGCAGGGGTAAGGCAGCATTTTCCTCCGCTTTCCCTGAGAAACAGATTGGCCAGATCAGGAATATCCTCAACCCGTTCCCTGAGCGGTGGTATCTTTAGGGTCAGCACATTAAGACGGTAAAATAAGTCCTCCCTGAATTTGTGCTCACCTACCAACTCCATCAGGTTTTTGTTGGTCGCTGCAAATATCCTGATATTCACGGGAAAGACCCGGTCGCCGCCCAGACGCATGACCTTACGCTCCTGCAAAACACGCAGCAGCCTGCTCTGAAGGGACATTGGCATTTCCCCTATCTCATCCAGGAAAATGGTCCCATTGTGAGCCAGCTCAAAGAGCCCCATCTTTCCGCTGCGCCTGGCACCGGTAAAGGCACCGTCATCATATCCAAAAAGCTCACTCTCCAGAATTCCCTCGGGAAGAGCCGCACAGTTTACAGCAACAAAAGGACCGTTTCTGCGGCTGCTGGCATTGTGCATGCTCTGGGCAAACATCTCCTTACCGGAACCCGTCTCACCCAGCAAAAGTACAGTCAGGTCCGTATGGGCGTACCTCTTTGCATGCTGGATGCACTGATTCATCTGCTGGCTGCTTCCGCATATATCCTTAAACGAATAGGTGGCCTGAAATCCCTTGATGCCTTTATCCCTGATTTTATGTTCCCCTCTGGTGATGGTTCCCGCATCATTGAAGGTGATAACCGCACCCAATATCTCTCCATTTTTATATGTTAAGGGAATCATATCATAAAGAATATCAGCGCCGTTAATGGAACCTGTCTCCTGTATGATTTCCTCTCCTGTTGCCAATACATCATGGACTGCCTCAAAGGCGGGCAGCACCTCTGTTATGGGCGTATCATAAACCAGCCCGCCCGGATTTGGCAGGTAAGGCTTGGCAACACGGTTCATCCAGGTGATATTTCCTTTTATGTCAACTGCTACATACTTTTCATTGGTGGTATTGAGAATGGTCTTAAGCTCCTCTGCCTTTCTGGTAGCAGCCTTGACCGTGGCAATCAGTTTTTCTGCTTCCTGACACGCATAGGACAATGACTTGTCCGTCAGCTCAATGCGGACTGCGGGCAGCCCCAATTCCCTGGCATAATGTGTCTGGAGAAGCCCGCCCACAATCACATCTATCCCTTCATTTTTAAGCTTCTGGATCTGGTGGTACGTATCATTTTCATCCACGGCAAATATCTGCCGTATACTTACATTCAAAATAGGATTTAAACACTCCAGACCGCTGAGCAGGTTGTTATAACCAATGACCCCGATATTCCTTCCATAGCGGCTGGCCTCAATCAGGGTATCTGCCATATCCTCAAAGGGGATGGGGATCTCCACCACGGGCAGGTCCACTACCTTGCGTATCCGCAGCGCTGTGGCCCCGCGGCCTAATATAACGCTGACCCCGCGCCTGAGCATCTCCGGAACCAGTTCCGGATCCCATACAGTGACAATTACATCCTTATCCAATTTTTTGAATATTTTCTGTGCCTGCCCCACGAAGTCTTCGCTGAAAGCGGCGTACCAAATCTGGCTCATGGAAAGTCCTCCGATTCTTCACCACATGATTATATCAAGCTAAACCGTCTATATCCATATCTCTGATTCGTTTTACCACATCCAAATCCGCCGGAAGCCACTCTACATCATCGAACTGTTCCCGATTCATCCAACGGGCTGATTTGTGCTCTTTCAGTTGAATTTTCCCCTCTGCAATCGAGCATAAGTAGCAATGCATCATCAGATGGAACTGGGGATAAGTACATTCAACTGTCATCAAAAATTGTTCCACGATAGCGTCAATACCCAGTTCCTCTTTTAACTCTCGCAGCAATGCCGCCTGGGGAGACTCCCCTTCTTCAATTTTCCCACCAGGGAATTCCCAACCACCTTCAAACTCTCCATAACCTCTTTGGGTGCCTAAAAATGTTCCATTCTTATGCAGAACCGCGGCTGCCACTTCAATATTCTTCATCCTAATGACCCCAGCTTTGTAGAATTATATTAATCAAATGATCCTTTGCTTAAAATCTTGTTTATTCAAATGTCTCAAAAAATTCAGCCACAGAACAGTCCAATGCCACTATAATCTTTTCAAGACTCATAATTGATAAATTCCGTTTTCCATTTTCTACAGATGCAATATAGGTCCGGTCCAGACCTGCCTTAAACGCCAAGGACTCTTGACTTAATAATAGTTCTTTTCTTAATTGGCGTATCCTGTTTCCAACTTTTATTCTTATATCACCGGAAAACTCCATCTCCCTCACCTCTTACAGGTAAGCGTAACTAAATGTGACTTATTTAGCAACGGACTATAAGTCACATATATGTTTACTGCATAAATATTTTATACCGCACGAAATAAAACATTGTTAACTATAAGTTCCCCCGCCGCGTTCACATCAACACATTCCTGCGTCAATCCCTTCTTGCATTCATTCCCTGCAATTACAGCTGTCCAAAAGAAAAAATGCATGACACACCCTCAGGCCCATCATGCATTTTTATTTCAACTATATATTTCTTCCCATCTCATATGCCTGCTTCATAGCCGGCGTACCCTTAATTTCTCCTGCCTGCCAGGCACCTGTTCCATAAATGATTCCCTTTTCCCTGGCTCCTGTCAGACAATCCTGCGTAAATCCTCGGAATCCTTCAATGGTACGATCCATCATTTTCTGTTCTGTATCCGCAGCAGCCACTATGAAATAGAAATCCTTATTCTGAATTTCAGTATATCTGGGAACTGTGCGGTCAATCAATGTCTTCATCTGTGCATCCATGGTGTAAAAATACACCGGTGTAGCCAGTACAATGACATCTGCATCCACCATTTTATCCAGTATCTCTGCCATCTCATCCTTTTGAACACACTTATGGGTGGTGTTACAGACACCGCATCCGATACAATATCCAATCTTTCTACTGGCCAGAAAAATCTTCTCCGCCTGATTTCCGGATTCCTGTACCCCACGGATAAACTCATCGCAGAGTGTATCGGAATTTCCGCCTTTCCTTGGGCTTGCTGATATGACTAATACATGTTTACTCATATGTAAATCTCCTCTCATTTTGTTATCTCCCATCATCCTATCATCTGGAGCTAACTTCAAGTCAAGAAGTTTTTATTTCTGCAACCGTATTCCTTCAAAATTTTTCCTGCTGTCATGGACACAGTACATTGCAGATTTCCAGTAATTTACAAATAATCTTCCTATTCGTATTCTGATTGGTTTGGCTGGCCCTATTTCCCTCCTGTTCCTGGTCATCCGGATTCTCCCCACATACATCTACACCTATTATACTGCGGCAGGATGCCGCCTCCTTTATGCAGGCCAGCACGTCCTCCAGCTGCGCCTCTCCCTGGTCCCAGTTGGTGATTGCACAGGAGCGGGTCAGGATATCTTTATCCAGGGATATATAGAGAGGCAGTTCGGAGTCCTTCAGATGGCGGCTGATACACCCTGGCGTCTTCAGCTCCTCTTCATTGATTCCAACTACCCGTTCCCTGTCAACCTCTGCTTCCATGGAGGGCGGCCCTGCCAGATAAACCCGTTTCAGACGCGTATTTGTATCCAAAGCAGCCTGAATCCAACCGCCGCAGGACAGGATATTCCCAAACATGGGCATCTGCATGTCCGTATGATGGTCAAACACCAGAAGCTCAAATTCCCCCTCGATCTTATCCAGCCATAGTTTGCTCACATAATGGTAATTTCCGGAATCCAGGAAGTGGATTCCGGAGGGTCCCATAAGACTGATTCTTTCCTTGATGGCTGCCTCTGCCTCTTCGTCACAGTAACAATTAGTGCCTTGTATATCTCCAAGCTCCAGCCATACAGCGCCCAAATCCTGGTAAAATTCCTGGTTTTCATATACGCCCGTAAAATTCATGATGACAATATTGTTATTCTTAAATTTTTTATTATTAAGCATACCGATTCGCTGCCTGTCCTTTCATTCATGCTTCTATATATGCTTTTGAGTACGCCTTTTAAAGGAAATATCCTGAAGGCGGCATTCCTCAAGACAGCTTCCTAGTTAAATGCCTTCTCAAAGGGTCATCCCAACGATACTCTCCTAAAAGATTCTTCCCAAAAACACTTCCTCAAAGACTCTTCCACAATGATTGTATCAGAATAGCCCCAAATAAGAAACCGTCTGAAAATAATATTTTTATAATAATAGTAATTATTATTGATTTTATGGAATTTATATGATACAATACAAATATCTTACATATTATCAATTATACGTGGTAAAATCAAACTATAGCCGAAAAGGCAAAAGAAACACAGGAGGGGTACACTTTATGGATTCAAAAGCATTTTTTAAATTAAGTTACGGTGTTTACATTATTTCCACCAGCGCAGACAACAAGGAAGGCGGCTGTGTCATCAACACACTGACCCAGGTCACATCTTCTCCCGCCAGGTTATCCATTGCTCTCAACAAGGAAAACTATACGCTGAAGCTGATAGAGACATCCGGCACCTTTTCCGCAGCGGTACTTTCCGACGATGTGGAAATGGACCTGATTAGACGTTTCGGCTTCCAGTGCGGCAAGGATGTAAAGAAATATGACGGCATTCCACAGGGACGGGACAGCCTGAATAATCCATATCCCACAGAAGGTGTCTGTGCCCGGTTCACCTGCCGTGTTGTATCCTCCATGGATGTGGGCTCCCATATGATTATAGTGGGCGAGGTAGTGGAAGCAGAAGTCCTGGATTCCCAGACACCGGCTCTCACCTATTCCAATTACCATCTGAAGAAAAACGGGACCACTCCGCCAAAGGCTCCTTCCTATCAGGCAGACACAAAAGAGGTTACGGGATGGCGCTGTTCTGTTTGCGGATATATTCTGGAGTCCGAGACATTGCCGCCTGACTTTATCTGTCCGGTCTGCGGCAAGGATGCCAGCTATTTTGTAAAACTGTAGCCCCCTTATTGTTCCATTATCTGAACCATTGCAAAATACCCCTGAAAACAGCTGATTCATACCCATAAGCTGTTTTCAGGGGTATTTTTATGTCCTTGGGATATATCCTACTTCTGACCGGATTTATTCCTGGCCCGGTTTTCTTCTTTATCATTGGTAACATTACCGTCCCCGCTGACCGGTATGGCATCTCCCAGATAAGTGGGCTTAGGCATTACAATGGTATAAATCAAATCCTTGGGCCTGGCCAGCAGTTCTCTTAAATCCCTCATTTTCTGGCCGCCGTACTGTCTGGGATCTGACTCTACGCCGTATGCCTCCATCCCCATGGCCTGTGCCACATAAAGAGCCCGATACATGTGATAGCGCTGCGTAACTATAATAATCTTCTTCACCTGGAAAATATCCCTGGCCCGGTACATGCTCTCATAGGTGGAGAAGCCCGCGTGATCCATAAAAATATCCCCGGAAGGAATGCCCTCATCAATGGCATACTGCTTCATCCGGTTTACCTCGTCATAGTTCTTGCGCCCATGGTCCCCGCTCATGAGAAGGCGGTCGGACACACCGTCCTCATACAGCTCTATTCCCTTGTCCAGCCTGTCCCGAAGCATGCCGGAAGGCGTACCGTCCGGCCTGACACTGCAGCCCAGAACCATGATACAGTCCACATCTTCAAGAGCTGCCGCATCATCTGCACTGATGATATTCGGTTTTTCCTTCCTAATCATGTACAGATTTATCAAGAACAGGAACAGGCATCCTGCCAGTCCCAATACCAGAAGTATCTTAACCGCTTTTTTCAGAATCGCTTTTTTATCCATTCCACTCTTCCTTCTCTTACGGAGCGCCGACGGGGTCAAAAAAGCCGCTCTTCCCGGCAAAATGCAGAGATTTGCGGCTTTTAATGCGTATGTCAGGTCAATCCTTATTTAACAGCAATTGCCTCGATTTCACACAGAACGCCCTTTGGAAGGGTCTTAACTGCCACACAGCTCCTGGCTGGTTTGGATGTGAAATACTTAGCATATACTTCGTTAAATGTTGCAAAATCGCCCATATCTGCCAGGAAGCAGGTGGTCTTAAATACCTTGTCAAAGCCGCTGCCTGCTGCTTCCAGGATGGCGCCAACGTTCTTGCAGCTCTGCTCAGCCTGTCCTGCAATGTCCTCTGCAACGCTGCCGTCTGCCGGATTTACCGGTATCTGACCAGATGTGTAAATAACTCCATTAACCTCAAATCCCTGGGAGTATGGTCCGATTGCGCCTGGTGCCTTTTCTGTGCTGATTACGTTCATTTTAAATCCTCCTTGTTCTTAGGGGAAATGCCCGTACAATATGTATTCCCCATTATATTGATTTTCATTCTCACGCGACATGCGCGAACCCCAAAGTTATTATATCGGATTATTGGAAATGTTGCAAGGTAAGGCTGGAATTCTTCTTTGTATTTTTTGCAATACTGTTTTTTCCCAAATCATGCCTGTGATGGAGTTTCTTAAAGAAACAGCACACTGTTTTCAGCACAATGCACAGTCGCAAGCTTATGTTTTGTATATTATATACGAAAAATAATTTAAGTATTGATTTATTTTGTATGATGTGTTTATAATTAATCTAGTTAACAGTTAATCTACTTAACAGTAAATATGCTTAATTTAAAAAGAGGACTATTATGTTATACGATTTTGACACAGTCATCAACAGATGGCACACAGACAGCGAAAAATACGATGGTTTAAAAAAATTTGCCCCCAAAGCCCCTGATAACAGCATTCCCCTCTGGATTGCCGATATGGACTTTAAGACTGCACCGGAAATCATAGCCGCCATGCACAGGCGGGTGGAAGAAGGCATCTTTGGTTATACGGATATCTATGATGCATCCTATTATAAGGCGGTTTGCCGCTGGATGGAAAAACGTCACCGCTGGCGTATTACACCGGATGAAATCGTGGTGGATTCAGGCGTGGTGCCCTCTCTGTCCCATGCCCTGTCGCTGATTGCCAGGCCCGGAGACGGCGTCATCATACATACTCCGGCCTATAAACCATTTTTTAATTCCATCAGGAATACAGGCATGATTCCCGTGTATTCCAGGCTCTGTTACAGCCATGGCCGGTTTACCATTGATTTTGAGGACCTGGAACAGAAAGCTGAGGACGAAAATAACAAAGTTCTCATACTATGCAGTCCCCATAATCCTACCGGGCGTGTCTGGAGTCAGGATGAGCTGAGGCATATTATGGACATCTGCCAAAAGCATGACCTGTTCATCATCTGCGACGAGATACACAATGACATACTCCGCCCAGGCATCTGCCATACCCCTATGGCCGGCCTGTATCCGGATACAAAACGCCTCATTACATGCACTGCCCCCAGCAAAACCTTTAACCTGGCAGGAAACCACCTGGCCAACATCATTATACCAGACCCCGATATCCGTGAACGTTGGAACAGCCTTTATCACTACCTGCCTAACCCCATTTCTGTGGCAGCTGCCACCGCAGCCTACGAGGAAGGGGAACCGTGGCTGGATGAGCTGAATCAATACCTGGCGGAAACCTTCCGCCATATGGAGACGTTTTTTAAAGCCAACCATCCTGCAATTGATTTCCAAACTCCGGAGGCCACCTATCTCGCCTGGATTAACATTGATAGCCTGGGCTCAAACCATAGTGAGATCGAAAACCGCTTCATTGAAAACGGATTGATAATTGAAGGCGGGAACCAGTTCGTGGAAAATGGAGCCGGGTTCATACGTCTGAATGCAGCAGTGCCTCATTCCACCATTGATACTTTATTAAACAAAATAAACCATATATTTAACTAAGGAGGACTAAGACATGAAAAAAAGAAATCTAATCCTGACAGCCGCGTTATTTGCCATGACCGCTTCCCTGGCAGCATGCGGAGGGCAGAAGCCCGCACAGACACAACCCGCAGCAGACACTGCAGCAGAGTCAAAGGGTGGGGACAAAAAGGAGGAGACAAAAGAAGAAACAAAGTCAGAAGAGACTGCAGCTGCTTCCGCTGAAAAAACGCGGTATGAAAAAATCCTTGAAAGCGGTGTCTTAAAGGTAGGTACAGAAGGCACCTATAAGCCGTTTACGTATCACGACGACAACAATGAGCTGTGCGGATATGATGTGGAGGTAGCCAGGGCCATCGGCGAAAAAATGGGGGTTAAAACAGAATTTTCCGAAATCACCTGGGAAGGCCTTCTAACCTCATTGGACACAGGAACGGTTGATTTGGTACTGAACCAGGTAGGTGTAACGGACGAGAGGAAAGAAAAATATGATTTTTCCGACCCTTACCTCTACAGTTACATTGCGCTCATTACCAAAACGGACAACAATGACATAACGGATTGGGACAGTGCCAACGGGAAAAAGACCTCACTAAACGTATCCAGCAACTATGCGTTGATTGCAGAAAAGTATAACATGGACATCACTGCCTCCGATACCTTCAGCAAAGACATCGAATTATTACTGGCAGGAAGGACTGACTGTGTCATCAACAACACCATAGCATTTAACGACTTCCTGACACAGAAACCCGATACTCCAATCAAGATTGCCGCTGTTCAGGAGCAGGCTGACACAGTGGCTGTACCGATTCCCAAGGGAAACGATGATCTTGTGGAGGCCGTCAACAAAGCAATCGCGGAACTTCAGGCAGACGGGACACTTACCGAACTTTCCAACAAATATTTAGGTAAAGACTTCTCAAAAGAACTTACCCTGGAAGAAATCCAGCAGTAGCATATCAGGAGGGTGAATGAAATGGATGCACGTTCAATCGAAATATTAACCTCATCATTTTGGCCTATTTTAAAAGCGGGAATCTCTTTTACGATACCTCTGACATTGATTTCATTCGCCCTTGGAACAACGTTAGCTGTATTCGTAGCCATCATCCGCATATCCAAGGTGCCGGTTTTAAACAAAATCTGTGAGTTATATGTCTGGATTATACGCGGTACCCCTCTGCTTGTGCAGTTGTTCCTTGTATTCTTCGGTCTTCCCAAAGTAGGTGTTGTCATTAATCCAATGCCTTCAGGAATATTGGTTTTTACCTTAAGCATCGGTGCCTACAGTTCAGAAATAATCAGAGCTGCCATCCTGTCCATACCCAAAGGACAGTGGGAAGCCGCCATGTCACTGGGAATGAGCTATCCCCAGCAGCTTTTAAGAATCATACTTCCCCAGGCTTTTAAGATATCTGTGCCGCCTCTCTTTAACAGCTTTATCGCCCTAGTTAAGGACACATCTCTCGCAGCCAACATAACCATTCCGGAGATGTTTCTGACTACCCAGAGGATAACTGCCAGGAATTATGAACCTCTTCTCATGTACATCGAGGTCGGATTTATTTATCTTATATTTTGTACGGTCCTGAATTATGTACAGAACCGGATAGAAAATAAACTTATGCTGACTCCTACGGATAAGAAAAGAATCAAAGAAATTACGGATACGCAGGCCTAGGGAGGTGCCATATGCTGCAGATTAAACATTTAAACAAATATTTTGGAGAAAATCATGTACTGAAGGACATCAGCCTGGAAATCGAATCGCACAAGACCATGGCTATCATAGGTTCCTCCGGCTCAGGAAAATCCACATTGCTTCGATGCATCAATCTTCTGGAAACACCAGATTCAGGAACCATAAGCCTGGATGGAAAAGCATTGGATTTTTCCAAAAAACTTCCCAAACATCAGAAAGCTGCCTTTACCAAGAAAACAGGCATGGTTTTTCAGAGCTTCAATCTCTTTCCGCACAAAACCGCCCTTGAAAACATCATGGAAGGACCAGTGACTGTGTTGAAAAAAAGCAAGGCCGAGGCCTGCCGGGATGCCATTGAGCTTTTAAAACGGGTAGGTCTGGAGGATAAAAAAGACAGTTATCCCCACCAGCTTTCCGGAGGCCAGCAGCAGAGAATTGCCATTGCAAGGGCCTTAGCTATGAAGCCGGAAATCCTTTTGTTTGACGAACCCACAAGCGCCCTTGACCCAGAACTGGGAGCCGGCGTTCTGAGCCTGATTAAGGAACTGTCACGGGAGGATTATACCATCATTGTCGTGACACATAATATGTCCTTTGTCAGAGAAGTCAGCGAAGAAGTCGTATTCGTGGAAAAAGGAGAAATCCTGGCAAAAGGAAGTTATGACGAGCTGGTAAACCTGCATAATGACAGAATCACACAGTTTTTAAGCTATTTGGATTAGGGAGGCATTCAAGATGGACCGTAAAACTTCAAAGAATATCATCTGTTTTGGCTCGCTTATTATGGACATCTCCATACGCTGCGATAAAATTCCGGCAATGGGCGAAACTGTCTATACCTATGAGGATTATAATGTAAATCCGGGAGGAAAAGGCGGCAACCAGTCTGTTGCCGCTGCCAGGTCCGGGGGCAGCGTGACTCTGATTGGAAGAATTGCGGATGACGATTATGCCCACCAGCTGATTCACAGTTTTCAAAAAGATCATATAGATACCAGCCAGCTTATGGTTGATAAGGATGCCAAAACAGGTGTTGCTTTCGTATGGGTGGATATGGAGGGACATAATAAATGTGTCTGTTCCCTTGGTGTCAATGCCAAAGTAACCGTCCAGGATGTACAGTCCTATGCCCATCTGTTTACATACCGCAGTATAGTTATGACTACCCTGGAACACAGCAGCCAATTACTGGATGAAATCTCCCTTATGGCCCGTCAGAATAACTGCATTTTAATTGTAGATCCGTCCTCCAAAGACTACTCTAAGCTCACGCCTGAAATTGCCGGTCGGATAGATATATTAAAACCCAATGAAGTAGAGACAGAAATGCTGACCGGTATCAGGGTGGAAACAGAAGAAGAGGCAGTACAGGCCATACATGTCCTCAAAGATAAGGGGATAAGAATGCCTGTGATTTCCCTGGGCAGCCGTGGTGTTATCTATGAATACAAAGACAAAGCCACTTCTGTGAAGGGTCTCCGGGTCAATTCCGTTGATACCACCGCGGCAGGTGATACATTCATTGGCAGTATGGCAGCAAAGCTGTCACAGGGATATTCATTTCAGGAGTCTATCGACTATGCCAACCGCGCCGCTGCATACTGCGTGCAGCACAGGGGGGCGCAAATCTCTATTCCTTTTGAGGAAAATGTATTATAATAAAACTATATATATTATTTTTACAAGCCAAAGGGAGAGAGAGCATGGATAATAGGAGATATTTAATATATTGTGATATGATGACAGAATTGAAACTGACAAATCAGCTAATGAACGAGTATGACAGTCTCCCCCATGACTATGGAAATGCCGTCCTGTACCAGTCAGAGGCCCATCTGATTCAATGTATAGGCCAGAATGACGGCATTACCGTGACAGAGGCGTCCAAACTGTTGAAAAAAACAAAAAGCGCCTGTTCCCAGATGGTAAAAAAGTTAGTTGGAAAAAACTGGGTCAAGCAGACCCGCAATCAGAAAAACAACAGGGAATATAAACTTCATCTAACGGAGGAAGGTCTCATTATCTACGACCATCATGAAAATTTTGACCGTATGTCTTATGAGCACAACTCGAAAGAGCTGTATCATTTCACAGATGAGGAATTACAGCTGTACATAAAAATACAAAAGAGAATGAACGAACTCATTGGACTTGATGTGGAGAGAAGCTACAATTATTTTAAGGCAGATATTTCCTGTATCAACGAAAGGTAATATAATTATGGGTAAATTAAAAGATGTTTTTAAGGTGGATAAACCAATTATCGGCATGGTACATTTAAGGCCGCTTCCCGGTTCCCCAAAATATGACCCGGTAAACATGGGAATGGATAAGATAATTTCCATTGCGCTGGAGGAGGCTGCCATACTGGAGCAGGCCGGCGTGGACGGAGTACAGGTGGAGAATATGTGGGATATCCCCTATCTCCGCAGCGAGGATATCGGATATGAAACCGCCGCTGCCCTGGCAGTGGGAATCCATGCAGTCCGCAATAAAGTCTCCATCCCGGTGGGAGCTGAATGCCATATGAACGGCGCCGACTGTGCCATGGCCTGCGCGGTAGCCGCAGGAGCAAGCTGGATACGTGTATTCGAATGGTGTAATGCATTTGTATCCCAATCCGGTTTTATCAATGCCATGGGAGCCCATGTATCCCGTATGAGGAGCCGCCTGAAGGCTGACCAGATTTTGGCCTTGTGTGATGTGAATGTAAAACATGGGAGCCATTACATCATCCACGACCGCAGCGTAGCGGAACAGGCCATGGATATCGAATCCCAGGACGGTGACGCGGTCATTGTCACAGGTTTTGATACAGGTACCCCTCCATCTGTGGAAAACATATCTAAATGCAAAAAATCCACTTCGCTTCCCATACTTATAGGCAGCGGCCTTAACAGCAGCAATGTAAACGAACTACTGACAGCAGCGGACGGCGCCATTATCGGCAGCTGGTTTAAAGAAGGAAATAATTGGAAAAATCCTGTGAGCTATGACAGGACAAAGGAATTCATGGATAAGGTAATCGCCTTGAGACAAGCGTAAAAGGGGCATGATACGTCAAATAAGCAATGAAAAAAGGAGGGAGCTGCATGCAGCATCCCTCACTTTCTATATTTCTTACTTGGTTCCCGTTCTATTACTTCTTATCCGGCCTATTTTTCAGCACTCTGCCCCAGATGGGCAAGCAAATACTCCCTGGTATTCCTCTGAGGTTCCTCCAATACCATATCTAAAAGCCTGGCCAGCGTATTGCCCACTTCCCTGCCCGGCTTCACCCCTGCTCCCATAATGTCATGGCCCGAGACAGCCAGGGTCTTCAGGCTGATGCAGTCCCTGTTACTGCGGATTTCCTCTGTCAGGTCCCTGACCCGACACAGCCACCGGGATTCCCTGTCATCGGATGCATCCTCAGATAGACACATCTTAAGCGTGAGCAAATCATCAAACAGTTCCGGCTCCATCTGGCTCATGGCGCGGCGGATGGATGCCCTGGAGGGCTCCGGCTGCTTTACGATTTCCTTCATGCCTTCCTCCTTGCCATGCTTCAAGCAGTCTTCCCCACCATCCTCAGCTCCAACCTTTTTGCCCTGCCACTCCACCAGGGTTCTTACCCTGTAGGAGGTATCGTTGTCCAGCTTTAAATCCTTAAGTATGCCCGCTGCCTGGGAAGCGCTGCACTCCCGCAAAAAGGCGGCCCAGCGCATATGCTTTACAGCCGGAACTCCGGCCGGAATAGACGGCACAGCCCAGTCCCCTGAATCCGCAGCATAAGCCCCGTGAAATTTCTCTGACACAAAGGGACTGATACCCGTCTCATACACCAGCGAGATATAATCCGGATGGGAACTCAGAAGAAGCTTGGTCAGCTCCACCTGAATCCGTTCCTTACTCACATGGACCATGTTAGGCGCAATTACCTTGATGGCCTCATAGGTGCGCTCCTCTATGGAGAATCCCAATTGGGCCGAAAAACGGATAGCCCGGAGGATTCTGAGAGCATCCTCCGTAAAACGGTCCATGGGTTCCCCCACGCACCGGATGATGCCCTTCTGCAAATCCTCCACACCTCCGAATTTATCCACAAATCCCGTATGACTGTTATAAGCCATTGCATTGATGGTAAAATCCCGGCGTTTTAAATCCTCCACCAAATCCGGAGTGAACTCCACGCTGTTGGGATGGCGTCCGTCAGAGTACTCTCCGTCAATGCGGTAAGTAGTTACCTCATACCCTTCCTTCCCCATCATCACAGTCACGGTGCCGTGCTGTATGCCGGTATCCACAGTGCGCCGGAATACCTCCTTTACCTGCTCCGGCAGGGCGCTGGTGGTAATATCCCAGTCCCCCGGCTCCCTGCCCAAAAGCATATCCCTGACGCATCCGCCTACCACGTATGCCTCGTATCCGTGTTCATTTAGTTTATTAATAATCTCCTCTGCGGGAGCCGGAATTCTGATTTCCATGTCTGTCTGCTTCCTCATACTATATCCGTTTTATGATTGACATTGCCACGGTCTTATTTTATCAGTTTTTCCGATGCTTTTCCAGAAATATTTTTGACCGCGTATTATAACCATATTAACCATATATGCTTCGTATATGAAAAACGGCAGATACAGGTCCAGTCCCGCATCTGCCGTTTCTATACACATCTTTAGTACGCCTTGCCCCAATAAACCATCTTCTTCGCCGGTTTCCCGCAGCAAACACATTGATCGGACAGGTTCTCCTGCTCAAAGGGTATGCATCTGGATGTGGCTCCGGCCACCTCCTTGATTTTCTCCTCGCACTCCAGGCAGCCGCACCACATGGCTTTTACAAAGCCGGGCTTGTTGTTGACAGTATCCACGAATTCATCCCAGCACGCAGCTGTGTAGGTATGGGCATCCCTGTGCTTCCTTGCCTTCTCCAGCATGGCGTCATGGATGGTATCCAGCATTTCACCGGCTCTTGTCTCCAGCTCATCCAGGGATACAAAGCTCTTCTCATGGTTATCCCTGCGCACCAGCACGGCCTGGTTCTTCTCTATATCCTTTGGCCCTATCTCCACGCGAAGGGGCACGCCGCGCATCTCGCAGTCAGCGAACTTCCAGCCCGGACTCTTGTCCGTATCATCCACCTTTACAGCGAGTCCTGCCTTTGTAAGGCGCTCCTTCAGCTCATATGCCTTATCCAGCACACCCTCCTTCTGCTGCTGTACCGGCACCACCATAATCTGGACCGGCGCAATTCTCGGAGGCAGCACCAGACCGTTGTCATCGCCGTGCACCATGATGATGGCGCCGATGATACGGGTGCTCACACCCCAGGATGTCTGGTGTACATACTTTAATGTATTATCCTTGTCCGTGAACTGGATGTCAAATGCCTTTGCAAATCCGTCGCCAAAGTTATGGCTGGTACCTGACTGCAGGGCCTTTCCGTCGTGCATCAGGGATTCTATGGTGTAGGTTGCCTCTGCTCCGGCAAACTTTTCCTTATCTGTTTTCTGTCCCTTGATGACAGGAATAGCCAGCACCTCTTCACAGAAGTCGGCATACAGGTTCAGCATCTGGATTGTTCTGGCCTCGGCCTCCTCGGCTGACGCATGGGCCGTGTGGCCCTCCTGCCACAGGAATTCCCTGGAGCGTAAGAACGGACGTGTGGTCTTTTCCCAGCGCACAACAGAACACCACTGGTTATAGACTCTGGGAAGGTCGCGGTAGGAATGGATATCCTTTGCGTAAAAATCACAGAACAGGGTCTCAGAGGTAGGCCTTACGCACATACGCTCCTGAAGTTCCTCCAGTCCTCCGTGGGTCACCCATGCCACCTCAGGCGCAAATCCCTCCACATGGTCCTTTTCCTTCTCCAACAGACTCTCCGGTATAAAGATGGGCATGTATACGTTCTGCACCCCTGTCTCCTTAAACCTTCTGTCCATCTCCTTCTGGATGTTTTCCCAGATTGCGTAGCCGGCCGGCTTAATCACCATACATCCCTTGACGCTGGCATAATCGCAAAGCTCCGCCTTCTTTACCACATCCGTATACCACTGGGCGAAATCCTCATCCATGGATGTGATGGCCTCTACCATTTTCTTGTTGTCTGCCATGATTCTTCTCCTTTTCGTTATTTACATTGACCCTTACATATCTTTCATTATGAAATAAAAAGAGCCATCCAATCCCCTGTGCCGTGTGCACAAGGGACCGAATGACTCGGCGGTACCACCCTTATTAACCTTCGGGCTTAATCCGCCCTTATGGTTCTCTCATCATCCGTTAACGCCGGACATACGCTGCATTCATCATACAGGACTCCAGGGTGGGTTCAGCATCTGCCAACCGTAAGGACCTCTCACCTGCGGCCCTCTCTCTGTGACGTGCAATCACGCTTACTGTTCCCTTTCCATGTCATATCTATGAATTGGTCATTTCTTTATGTAAGAATGATTTTACGTCAGTTTTCGGACTTTGTCAACCACAGAATCGCCATATAACGCTTCTGCGGCGGACGGATAACACCTTTCCCCCTTTTGACCTTTAGGGGACAGGAATTATCTTACCCTAAAATGCAATCAGCATGGGCTGTCCCTTATCAGGACCTTCCAGGGATTTCTTCACCATTTCCTTAACAAAGTCCTCCGCCATTGCCATGGTTGAGTTATTGGCAATGTCAAGCTTTATTCTACTGGCTCCTCTCATTAAATCTACGTTTGCTCCGGTTGTGGAGAGATAACTGCATGCTGTCAGTTCAAAATCTCCATTGGGAAGCTGATTGATGTGTGCTTGTGCCTGAATCATAATTGTGACTCCTTTCTTTCATTTGATGAGCCAACTATATCACTCCCAGTCCTTAATTGTTCCTTTTTGGCACAGATGGCATACAAGCCGTCATAGATGGCCTATTTCCAGTTTCTATCTGATCCCTATTCCCCTACGTCTCAGTTTCCTCCTCCTTCGTCCACGCCTCCACCATATCCTCAATCAGCAGCAAACCCAGCGGCCCCAGTATAAATCCAAAAAATCCGAATAACTCCAATCCCACATACACAGACGCCAGCGTCTCAAGGGGAGACAGCCCCACCTGTCCGCCCATCATCCGGACCTCCAGAATCTGACGCACAAAATAACACACCAGATAAATGGCTGTGAGTACCAGCGCCTGTTTCCAGTCCCCTACAGCCAGCCGAAGGACAGCCCAGGGTATCAGCACCGTGCCGGTTCCAAATATAGGGAGTGCATCCAGTATACCGATACCAATACCTGCCATGATGTAATAAGGATTGCGAATCAGGAACATTCCCCCGATACACAGCCCTGTAGTAATAAAAAGAATGATTCCCTGGCTTCTGAACCAGGCCTTTCCTGTCTGTACCAGGCGGCTTCCTATCATATTGAATTCCTTGCGGAAGGCGGACTGGTCCCGGCGGTCCCGCAGATCCTCCATTTCCTGCAGGCTTAATATGGCGGCCAGGAACACCACCAGGCTTACGATGGCGGCTTTTGCCAGGCAGCTGATAACAGACATGGAGTTAGCCATGAGAAAGGGCATGGCGGCTGTCTTGCATGTATCTACCATATGATAGAGCATGTCCCCGGCCATGTCGGCCACGCACCCCGGCCTCAGCCCCATGGCATGCTCCACCCTGTGGCAGTTTCCTGTGAGCCACAAATCAAACTGTTCCAGCCAAACTGGAAGCTGCACCATAAGCAGTTTTCCCTCTGCGCACAGCTTCAGGGCGCCTCTGTAGAGCACCGCCCCCAAAACTGACAGCACTGCCAGAAACTCCACGCCGCCTATGACGCCGATGGGCATATGGTACCGTTTTCCCTTTACCGTAATCCTCATACGGTAGGACAGGAACCTGGCCGACGGCCGCAGCAGAAGGGCCAGGATATAACCCACGAAAAAAGGAGCCACGAGGGGCAGCAGATATTTAAATCCTGCATACACCGCTCCCGTGGTTCCTGTTATAATTAATAATTTCTTCAGTTTCTTACCCGGCTTTTCCATGGACTCACCTGTTTCTGATTCGTACTTCATTTGTACCCTCATAGTATGAGCCGATGGCCGGAAAATATTCTGTTTCCTATGTACAAGTCATGCCGGTAAATTATTCCTTTGTTACCAGGCTGTCCACTGTATCCTGTGTTACCAGCTGGTTGTCCAGGATTACATAAGGTTCAACCTGCTTGCCTTCCAGATAATCATAGGCAGTGTTAAGGATGGCCTTGCCTAAGAAGAATGGCGGCTCTGCGATGGTTGCGTCAACCTTGCCGGCCTTCATTGCATCCAATGTGTCGTCGATGGCGTCACAGCCGATTTTTACGATTTCATCGGTTCTGCCGGCTGCTTCCATTGCCTCCAATGCGCCTAAAAGCATCTCGTCATTTGCAGCGTAAAGTCCGTCGATTTCAGGATTGGCCTGAAGAATGTTCTCCATAACGCTCATGCCCTTGGCCCTGTCAAAATCAGCCACCTGGCAGGCCACGATTTCCATGTCCGGGTTGTCCTTCATCACTTCGTTGAAGCCCTGGGAACGGTTCTGGGCCACGTTGGTTCCCATGATGCCCTGAATTTCAACAATCTTTCCTTTTCCGCCTAATGTGTCAACCAGATACTGTCCTGCCATACGGCCTGACTTGATAGCGTCGTAGCCGATGTGTGAAATAACCTCGCCGCCGTTGGCCTCGCGGTCCATGGTAAATACAGGAATCCCTGCCTCGTTGCACGCCTCGATGGAGGATACGATAGCGTCGGAATCACAAGTATCAATAATGATGGCATCCGGCTTCTTTGTAATCAGGTTCTCCACGTCCTTCATCTGGATGGTGGGATCATCCTGTGCGTCAGTAATATACAGCTCAATACCGTGCTCGTCGGCAGCCTTCTGGACACCGTCCTTAACATCCACAAAGAATGGATTGGTCTGTGTGTTCATGGCAAGGCCTATAACATATTTCTTTCCGCTTCCCTCTTCTGAACCGGCATTTTCCGCCTCAGCTGAAGTATCCTTTGCCTCATCCTTTGCTTCTTCCTTGGACTCTTCCTTTGCCGCCTCGGTGGTGGCTGCTGCGGTAGTTTCTCCTGAACCTGAGCTGCATCCGGCCATCAGTGAACACGCCATTGCCAGTGCCAGTACAGTTGCCCCAATTTGTTTCCTCATAATACAATCTCCTTTTCTTAAAAAATTATTTTGTAACGGTTCCGCCGTTTCATGGGTAAACCGGATGAACCGGCAGAACCGCAGGTACCTTATCCTTTTGGCCCGTTTCCGGGTTCTACTGCTCAGTATTTACACTAATTTGTATTAACTCTGCTCTCTAATCTGTTATTCTGCCTTAGCCGACAAATCCTTCACCTTCTTGTCCACCAGGACTGCAATCAGTATAACAGCGCCCTTTACAATGTTGGTGGCATGGGGATTTACGTTCATAAGTGTCAGGATATTATCAATAATACCCATAATCATGGCGCCCACCACAGTGGGGAGCACAAAGCCCACGCCGCCGCTTAAGGACGTGCCGCCCAGGATAACAGCAGCAATGGCGTCCATCTCAATGCCGGTGCCGCTGGTGGACTGTGCCGAACCAAGCCTTGCTGTCAGAATCACGCCTGCAACGCCGCACATAAGACCGTTAAGGGTATAAGCCATCCACTCTGTAAAACGGACGGAAATGCCGGACAGACGCGCTGCCTCCCGATTGCCTCCAAAGGCATAGATGCTGCGGCCGTAGCTGGTCTGTGTCAGCACATAGTGGGCAATGAGGAAGAGGATGATAAGGATGATGACAGGAACCGGCACTCCGGCCACTGTTCCCTTGCCAAAAAACTTGTAGGCATCCACTTTAATGGGAATAGGGGAGCCTTTTGTATATACAAGAATGCATCCGCGAAGGAGGGTCATCATGCCCAGGGTGGAGATAAAGGGAGGGATCTCACACACTGCCACAAAGAAACCATTTACGGCGCCGCATCCTATGCCTACGGCCAAAGCCACCAAAATGGCCGCTCCCGCATTTCCTGTGGATTCCAGGATACCGGAGGCCAGAACTCCTGCCAGTCCCAGAATGGAGCCTACGGAAAGGTCGATTCCCCCGGTAAGAATGACAAAGGTCATTCCGCATCCCACGATACCGGCCACTGTAATCTGCTTAAACACGTTAAACAGGTTGGCCACGCTTAAGAAGCTGGGGGACAATATGGTTGCAAATACGCAGATTACCAGTAAAATCAGCACGGAGCGGTAGATATTGAGCTGGCCGATTAATTTTTTCTTATTTACACTATTCATTTTCACTGACACCTCCAGATGCATGGGCTAAGATAATTTCCTGATTCATCTCTGATTTTGGTATTTCCAGGACCGTATGGCCTTCCCTCATGATGACCACCCGGTCGCTCATGCCAATAACCTCCGGCAGGTCCGTGGAAATCAGTATGATGCTTTTTCCGGCCCTGGTGAGCTCATCCATGATTTGATAAATCTCCGCCTTGGCACCCACATCCACGCCGCGGGTTGGCTCGTCCAGAATCAGTATGGACGGGTTTGCTTCCAGAACCTTGGCAAATACCACCTTCTGCTGGTTGCCCCCACTGAGCTTACCGGCCAGCTGCTGCAGGCTGCTGATTTTAATGTTGAGCCGCTTAACCTGTGCGTTAATCTGTTTGGTCTCCAGCTTCTTATCCAGATGAATAAAATGGGTTATCTTATCCAGCGATGACAGGGAAACATTTTCCCTGATATTGCGTATGAGCACCAGCCCTTCCTGTTTCCTGTCGTCGGACACAAATCCGATTCCCGCCTTTAAAGCCTTCTTGGGGCTGGAACAATCTTTCTTTTCCCCGTTTATGTAAATCTCTCCGGAATCCATGGGGAGGGCTCCGTACACGATTTTAGACAGCTCGATGGTGCCTGATCCCAGCAGTCCGGCCACCCCCAGGATTTCACCTTTGTGAAGCCTGATATTCACGTTATGGACGCCTTTGCCGCAGATATCCTTAAGTTCAAGTACGATCTCGTCCTGCGTGTAATCCCTCTCAGGATACAGGTTGGTCACGCTGCGTCCAACCATCATGGAAACCACCTCGTCGTAATTGGTGTCGCCTATGTCCTTGGTCGCAATGTATTTTCCGTCTCTGAACACGGTAAGACGATCCGATATCTGGAAAATCTCATCCATGCGGTGGGAAATATACAGAATGGAAATGCCCTCCGCCTTAAGCTCTGCAATGATTTTAAACAGAATACGAATCTCCTCGTCTGTCAGGGCAGCCGTTGGCTCGTCCATGATGATAACCTTTGCGCCTATGGTCAGACACTTTGCAATCTCCGTCATCTGCGATTCCGCCACAGACAGGTTTCGCACCTTGGTGCGGCAGTCAAACTTAAGGCCCAAACGGTCCAGCTCCTCCTGGGCATCCTTGTACAGCTTTTTCCAGTCCACTGCTCCGTAGGGTGTCTTAGGAAGCCTTCCCAGATACATATTCTCCGCCACAGACAGGTCCCGCACCATGTTGAACTCCTGGTATATCATGGCAATACCCTTGCGCTCCGCATCCTTGGTGGAATGGAACACCACTTCCTCCCCATTGACATACATGTGTCCGGAAGTATATCCCTGGGCCCCCGCTATAATTTTCATCAGGGTGGACTTGCCCGCGCCGTTCTCACCGCACAGGGCATGTACCTCGCCCCTCCTCACATCCAGATGGACTCCGTCCAGAGCTTTAACTCCCGGAAATGTCTTCACAATCGAATCCATCTGCAATACTAATTTTTCTTCCATGTTACCCCTCCCTTGCTGCTAAGAGTTCCTGAACATTCCCCCTTATGAGAGCAATATCAGTAAGCGCATCCCGCCGATAAAATCACGTTGGTGTACCCGGTAAATTCACCGGTAAGCACAATGGCCTTTGCATCTTTGCTGCGCTCCTTAAGCTCTGTGTGGGGAATGTATTCCACCGGAAGCCCCTGGGGCAGAAGGTCCAGCGCCTTTTTGTGGAAATCCGGCGTCACGGTGAGCGCCTCGTCAGCAAACACAGCTCCCTCCACCACGATATATTTAAGTATCTCCTCCAGAACATCCAGATAGGCCGGATCACCGGGCCTCCAGCCCAGGTCCACACGCTCCACTCCCTTTGGAATGGGGAGTCCGGCGTCCCCGATAATAATGGTATCCTTATGCCTCAGCTCCGCCAGCACCCTGGCCAGCTGCGGATGTAATATTCCTGTTTTTAACATGTCTGTCTCCCCTTCTACTGATTATGATTCTACTGATTATGACTCTACCGATTATGACTCTACCGATTATGATTTTCCTGATGATGCTTTTGACAACGGCGCTTCTGATTGCGGCCCTTTTGTCTGCAGCTCCTTTGACCGTGATTCCTTTGACCGTGGTCCATCTGACTGTGGTCCATCTGACTGTGGTTTTTTTGACCGTGGTCCATTTGACTGTGATTCTTTTGACTGTGGTTCCTCTGGTTGCGGAGCTTTGATTGTGCTTTGACAATACCTATGTTAAGTGTCTGTGCGTCAGCAATCCGCAGTCTGACGATTTGCAGCCATAAATGCGTCAATCTCCTCCCTGACCGGCATGGAGGGCGTAGTACCGATTTTCTGTACAGACAGGGCTGCCAGGGCATTGGCAAAATCAGCTGCCTCCCACAAATTCTTTCCCTCTGCCAGCGCCGCCAGAAGGCCGCCGTTAAATGCATCTCCTGCTCCGGTGGTGTCCACTGCCTCCACCTTATAAGCCGGAATAATGCCCTTTTTCTCTCCCGTGTTTATATATACGCCTCGCTGCCCCAGTGTAATCAATACATTCTTTACCCCTTTGGAGAAGAACCAGTCCGCTGCCTTGTCCGCCGCTTCCTCGCTGTCCACCTTGATGCCTGTAAGAATCTCTGCCTCCACCTCATTGGGGGTAATCAGGTCAATTTTGCCTAAAAGCTCATCACTGACAGGCTGCACAGGGGCGGTGTTTAAAATGACCTTGACGCCCTTCCTGTACGCGATGTCCACGATGCGCTCCACAGAGGACACATTGGTCTCCAGCTGTGTCAGCAGGTATTCGGACCGGCCCACCAAATCCTCCAGGGAATCCACTTCCTGGTCCGTAATGGTATTGCAGGCCCCAAGTATAACCACAATTTCATTCTGGCTGCTGTTCTCATCCACCATGATCAGAGCGCATCCTGTCTCCGTTGTCTCGGAATACAAAACCCTTCCCGTATCCATGTGAAGCTCATTCATGGTATTGAGGGCAATGTCGGCAAACGCGTCCCGGCCAAGCTTTGTCACCATGGTCACATCCGCTCCTGCCTTGTGGGCCGCCACACCCTGGTTGAATCCCTTTCCGCCGGGTCCCATCTTAAACACGGTCCCCTTTACTGTCTCCCCTGCTGCCGGCAGATGCGGTGTCCTGCCCATCAAATCCACCACAAAGCTTCCAAATACTGTTACTTTCTTTCCCATATGCTCCATAATATGTTCTCTCTCCTTAATCCATCTTGCCGGCGCGCTCCGTACACGCTTCATGACAATCCTATGGCCGGCTCCCCATCGGCAATTCTGCGCCGGCAGTTTCCTATCGGCATTTTTCCATTAACATATTTCCACCGGCAGACAATCTAAATCAGTACAATCCCGTTGCCGGCTCCGATTCTGTCCGCCCCTGCCTCGATCATAGCCGCAGCGTCTTCCGGTGTGCGGATACCGCCGCTGGCCTTTACTTTGGCACTGTCTCCAACGGTTCTGCGCATCAGGGCAACGTCAGCTGCCGTAGCTCCGCCTGTGCTGAATCCGGTGGAAGTTTTCACGAAATCAGCCCCCGCTTTCACTGCCAGCTGGCAGGCCCTTATCTTTTCCTCATCCGTCAGTAGGCAGGTCTCTATGATAACCTTTACCACTGCGCCCGCAGAGGCTTTTACCACGGCCCGGATATCCTCCTCCACAAAGGAGTCATCCCCGTCCTTAAGGGCACTTATGTTGATAACCATATCCACCTCATCTGCCCCTGCCTTTACAGCCTCAGAAGCTTCAAAAGCCTTTGCGCTGGTAAGCATGGCTCCCAGCGGGAATCCCACCACACAGCACGTCTTTACACCGCTTCCCTTTAACTGCTCCGCCACCAGCGGCACAAAGCAGGTATTAACACAGACAGACGCAAATTTGTGTTCCCTTGCCTCACTGCAATATCTTATGATAGTATCCTTACTGGCATCCGCCTTCAGCATCGTGTGATCAATCATGTGTTCAATTCCCATTTTCATTCTCCTTTTCCGTTTGAAGCTTTTACATGTTGAAATTGTATTATGTATTTTCTGTAACCGGTTACACATTTCTGTAAAAAAATATCATAGGCTTTACATTTTTGTGTAACCGGTTACAGATTTGTGCAGAAAACAATCTGACTGGATTGTCAGGTTGTTTTCCTATGTTCTGAACCCCGCAGGATTACCTTGTAAGGAATGGTAATCCGCTTTCCTCTCTGACGGCTCTTTCCTGAATCTTCAAAGCACTCCTGAAGAAGTCTCATGGCTTCCCGCCCCTGTTCCCTGGCATCCCTGTCCACCACGGATATCCTGTAATCAATCATCCGCAGGGCGTCAATGTCATCGAATCCCATCAGTGAAATGTCCCTTCCTATCTTAACCTTGTGTTCCGTCAGATACTTAAGACATCCCAGAGTGGAAAGGTTGTTGGATGTAAAAATGGCTGTGGGCGGTTCCGCAAGTCCCAAAAGCCGTCCGGTACATTCGTATGCCTTGGCAATCTTAAAATCGCCGCAGGCAACGTATTCCTCAGGGACAGCCAGTCCGCTGTCCTCCATGGCCTGCAGATAGCCCTGGCACCGGTCCTTGCCCGGCTTGGAGGTCTCAGGGCCGGTTATAATGGCAATCCTCTCATGGCCTGCCTTTATTAATTCCATGACTCCGTCATAGGACCCCCTCTGGTTGTCCACAAATACGCCGTCAAACTGGGCCCCCTTCACATCACGGTCCACCAGTACCACCGGTATACCGGATTCCTCCAAACGGAGCAGGTAATCCCTGGTAACCGTATCCGTCTCTGAAATCGGCGTTATGATTACACCCTTCAGCCTCTGACTTTCCACAATTTTTAAAAAATCATGTTCCTTGTCCAATGTCTCATTAGTTCCCAGAAAAACAATATTATAATGGTACGTTTCAGCCACTTCGCTGATTCCGCTTATGACCTTGGAGAAAAACTCATTCTCAATATCCGGGATAATGGTTCCCACGCTTAAGCTGTCCTGAATGCTCAGGCTTCTGGCGATGGCACTGGGTACATAATTGTACTCCTCCACTGCCTTAAGCACCTTTTGCCGGGTCTCTTCCTTCACGTATCCTGAATTATTGAGGACCCTGGAAATCGTAGCGGAAGAGACGCCTGCCCGGCGTGCAATTTCTTTAATGTTCATGACCCTTCCCCTCTCTTTTTCCTGTAACCATGCCAGCGCAATCTGTAACCGGTTACATATATAATACTACCACATAGATTGTTAAATGTAAATAGTTTTTATCATTTTTACACAAAAAAGTCAATAGGAAGTCAATGGAAATAAATTAAGGCGGGCAGCCCGGCTAATCCCCTATAGGATACATACAGAACATCTGCCAAACGGATCGGATGATCTGGCTGTTATACTGCAGTCCATACTGCTTTATTCCGCTTATACACAGTAAAAAGGAGACAGCCCAAAGACTGCCTCCCCTTCTTAATCCCGGCTCATGAAAAGCCAAATTCATAAAAATATCAGTTCACATCTTAAATTCTGTATGTAATGACATCACCTAACCGCTGCTATGCAAAGAAGGATATTATAAGAGCCACCACAAATCCCGTGCCGCCCACCAGCGTCTCCATGATAGTCCATGTCTTAAGGGTGGTCTTTTCATCCAGCCCCACCAGTGATTTCACAAGCCAGAAGCCGGAATCATTAAAATGAGAGCACACCGTTGCTCCTCCTGCCACTGCCGCTGTGACACAGGCCAGGTACAGAGGGGACAGGGTTGCAATTTCCGGCATGGCCGCGATGATGCCGGCTGCCATGGTCATGGCAACTGTAGCAGACCCCACGGAAATACGCACCAGAGCAGCCACCACAAAAGCCACAACAACAATCGGAAGAGAGGCTGATGACACTGCATTGCCAATTACATCACCCAAACCGGAATTCTGAAGCATGAACCGCAGCACGCCGCCGCAGGCCGTTACCAGAAGAATCAGGCCTGTAGGCTCCAGAGACTTTGTCAGTACCTTTTCCAGCTCCTCATTGCTGTATCCGTGACGGTATCCCAGAAGAACCATGGCCACAACCGTCGCTATGGTGAGAGCCACAAACGGCTCACCCAGAAATCCTAACACCGGCTGTACAGAGGCAAGGGCAGGAACCACCTTTGCAATGGAATTCAGGATAATAAGAACCAGCGGAATCAAAATAATTCCCACGATTGTCCCGAACTTTGGAAGCTTTGATTCGTCAAAATCCTCCTGGTTGGCAATGTGTTCCGGAACCGGTATATCGTACTTGTTTCCGCAGATAGTCCCCCATATGGGACCGGCCACTATCATGGCAAAAATACCGCACACAATACCTACCATAATAACCCAGCCCAGGTCTACACCCAGCATGGTAGCTACAAGCACGGGCCCCGGTGTGGGCGGGATAAATGCATGGCCTACCGCCAGACCGGCCAGCAGGGGGATGGCATAGAACAGGGAGGAACGTTTGGTTCTCTTTGCAAGAGAAAAGGCAAGAGGAATCAGAATAATGAGCCCTGCATCGAAGAATACCGGCATGGCTATGACAAGTCCCGTGATTCCCAAAGCCCAGGCAGCCTTCTTGTCGCCGAATTTCTTTACCATGGTGACTGCCAGTGTCTGAGCGCCTCCTGATATCTCCAATATGGAGCCGAACATGGAGCCCAGTCCCACAAGCAGGGCAATTCCCTTAAGAGTACTTCCAATTCCTTCATTTACAGAGCTTATGATATCCGCAAAGGGCATACCTGCAATCAGCCCGATGGCCACTGCGCCTACCAGAATGGAAATCATTGCCTGCACCTTGAATTTGATGATTAAAAGCAGCAGAATCACCAGCCCTGCCAAGGCTGCGATAATCAGTCTGGTCGGATCCAGAGCTGCAGCTGTTGTTGTTGTCATACTTATTACCCTCCTATAATTTCACACAATATCCCTATTTCCGCTGATATTTCCATCTAATATTTTTCGGTCATGTTTCAACCATAGCTCCGGTTCATACTTCCCACAAATATTTCCCGGCCAGTTTCCGGCAATCAGACCATGTAACCGCCCTTCATGGGTGATACGGCATGCTCGGAATAAATTTTAAGTACGCCCTTTTTATACTTGGCTTCCCTTGGTTTCCAGGCTTTTCTGCGCTCTGCAAGAATACGTTCTACCTCTTCCTTGGGAAGTTCCTCTCCCTTCACGCCTATGATTTCCAGAACGCGCTCCGGTATATCAATTCTGATAAGGTCATCCTCTTCCACCAGGGCAATGGGTCCACCGTCCGCTGCCTCAGGTGATACGTGTCCGATGGCTGGCCCTTTGGATGCCCCGGAGAACCTGCCGTCCGTGATAAGCGCTATGGTTTTTCCCAGCTCCGGATCAGAGGAGATGGCTTCTGTGGTATAGAACATTTCCGGCATTCCCGATCCCTTAGGTCCTTCATACCGGATAAACACGGCATCTCCCGGCTGTATCTTCCTGGAAATGACTGCCTCAATGGCGGCCTCCTCACAGTCAAAAGGTTTTGCCTTCAGGACTGCCTTAAACATCTCCTTAGGAACAGCAGAATGTTTCACCACAGAACCCTCCGGTGCCAGATTTCCTCTCAATATGGCCACGGTTCCGTCTGTGCCGATGGGTTCCTCAAAGGTCCTGATAACATCGGTACGCTTCAGCCCCCATTTTTTCAGATATCCGTCGCACTTGTCGTAGAATCCGTCAGCCTTAAGCTCTTCCAGATTTTCTCCCAGGGTCTTTCCGGTAACAGTCATCACATCCAGGTGCAGCATGGACTTTATTTCCTCCATCACAGCGGGAACACCGCCTGCATAGTAGAAGAACTGTGCCGGCCATTTTCCGGCAGGTCTGATATCCAGCAGGTAATGAGCTCCCCTGTGCATACGGTCAAATGTGTCAGCGTCAATCTCCAGTCCCAGCTCATGGGCAATGGCAGGAATATGAAGCAGGGAATTGGTTGAACCGGATATGGCAGCATGCACCATAATGGCATTCTCAAATGATTTCATGGTCACGATATCGCTTACCTTAAGCCCCTTCCTGGCCAGTTCCATGACCTGGAGGCCTGCCTTATACGCCATTTCCTTCAAATCTTCGCAGGTTGCGGGCATCAGCGCTGAGCCGGGAAGCATCAGCCCCAGAGCTTCGGCCATGATCTGCATGGTAGAGGCAGTACCCATGAAGGAACAGGCTCCGCAGGATGGACAGGCATTGTGCTTATAATAGGTAAGCTTTTCTTCGGTAATCTCACCTCTCTGGCACATGGCTGAATAGGCGCCAATCTGTTCCAGGGTCAGCAGGTCGGGGCCAGCATCCATAACGCCGCCGGTCACCACGATAGACGGCATATCAAGTCTTGCCAGTCCCATCAGACAGGCAGGCACGGATTTGTCGCAGCTTGCGATGAACACGCCTCCGTCAAACCCTGTGGAATTGCCGTGAATCTCAATCATATTGGCAATCATATCCCTGTGCGCAAGTGAATAGTTGATACCGTCATGTCCCTGGGCAATGCCGTCGCATATGTCTGTGGTAAAATACCTGGCTCCCTTTCCGCCTGCGTCCGCGATTCCCCGCATAGCTTCATTCACAAACTGGTCCAGATGGGCGCTGCCCGGATGGCTGTCGCCAAATGTACTCTCAACCATAATCTGCGGTTTATCCAGGTCTTCCACCTTCCACCCCATACCTATTTTTAAGGGGTCGTTCTCCGGTGCCAGCGCTCTTACTTTTTGACTGTTCAATTCCATTATAATGCCTCCTCTTTTTGTTTTACATCTGACGTCTGACTTCTTTATAGTTTTATAGTAGCATTTTTGATTTATTCTTTCAAGTCATCAGACTTGTTTTCTACTATATTGTCAAAAAAATTTGATTTATTTATGCACTATATCTAAACCGGTATTATTTCGCTTCCAGAATCCCCCATTTTTCTGCACGTTTAGCTGGTTTCGTTCTGATTCCCTTGCAAAAGTCGTCAGATGTATTTTGGTTTAAAATGAATCAAAACAAAAAAACCTATAAGTCAAAGTATTCCCTTTTATTTGCTTCCGGGGTCTGCTAAAACTTACAGGTATAAATATTTATCAGGTCTGTCTTTCTTCCATGTCCGTATTACCACCATACTTCTGCATGGTTCTTATGCTCTCACGTTGCTGTCGCATTCCCGCACTGCCGTCACATTCCGCACTGCCGTCACATCCCGCACTGCCATCACATTCCGCACTGCCATCACATCCCGCACTGCCATCACATTCCGCACTGCCATCACATCCCGCACTGCTGTCACATTCCGCACTGCCGTCACATCTCGCACTGCTACCACATTCCAGCACTGCCGTCACATTCCCGCACTGCTGTCACACTACCGGCACACTCCTACGCCTCACGTCCATCCTTCATCAGCTGCCGGATCATATTCCTGTTAAAAGTCATATGCATCATCATGGCGGTTTTGGCACCGATAGGGTCGTGCTCCGCAATAGCCTCGGTCACGGCCCGGTGGGTCATGATGGTCTCGTCGGTCAGCTTTTTGTGGGTCACATTGACAAACATAAGAACTGCTGTATCAATAATAGGGATCAGCTGTTCCACCACCTTATTCTTGGAACATTCAGCCACACAGGTATGGAAGGCGATGTCGTCTTCTATGTAACTGTCTCCAATCTTTATTTTCCGTTCAACGCTGTCACACAGATTCCTCAGCTTCAGAACATCCTCCTGGGTTGCGTTGAGAGCCGCCATCTCTGCGATTCCCGGCTCCAGTATGATGCGTACATTTACCAAATCCAGGGCCAGGGCCATCTTGTCCTCCACCGCCCCCAGGCCCAGAGGGTCCATGTCCACCGGCGTAGTGCTGACCACGTACGTACCGGATCCTCTCCTGACTTCCAGAATTCCTCTGGAAATCAAAAGCTTCACCGCTTCCCGGATGGTACTCCTTCCCACGCCAAACCTGTCTCCCAGTTCAAATTCATTGGGAAGTTTAGCGCCTACGGCTATGGGCGTTTCCAGTATATACTGGTATATCTGCTCCTGAACCTGCTCTGCCAGCAGTTTATTTTTCAGATTGGACAGTTCTCCTTTGTTGGCCTTCTGCATTTTCCTAAAGACATCCTTTCCCGGTTATTGCTGTATGCTCTAATCCTATACATTCTAACACATTTTAAACCGGTTTACAAATACATGCATGAACGCGCCAACTATCCCGCGCCAACTATCCATCCGGCAGCCGGAATACTTCCATGGCCCGGCTCCGGTATCTGTTTAAAGGGAGGGCCCGGAACCGTACGCGGAAGTTTAATGCACCCGGGCTTCCTCCCTCAGCAAAAACACATTCCCATCCATATCGTAGAACTGAAACATGCTGCCATAAGGCATTTTCATGATGTCTCCGGTTCTGACGCCTCTTTCCTTCATTTCTCTATGGGCGTTCTCCAGATCGCTGGTGCATAAAATAACAGATGGATGGCCTACATTCACATCGGGATTCTGAGTCTTCATTTTTTCTTTGTCATAAAGAACAAAGGATGTCCCGCCTCCGTATTCCGGTCCCACTTCAAGCCATTTCTGGTCAGCACCCATCTGCTGTTCCAGGCGCACGATGAATCCCATCTTTTCTGTCCAGAAATCCCTGGCCTCATTCTGGTTATTCACGTAAAGCGTTATCTTTCCAATGGAGTCTATCATAATTCATATTTCCTCATTTCTGCTTTCTTTTTACTATAAATAATTCCCTCCAATCAAGGTTTTCATTCGGTACAAGGAAGAAAAGAAAAAGCAGCAGCTCCCCCGGATGATATTCCGGAAAAGCTGCCGCTGCTAAACTATTTATTCTTCATACGTAATATGCTATTTATCACTGTACTTATTGCATATCTTTACCACCAGACCGCTTAGGGCAAGCAGGGCCATGGCATTAGGTATAACCATCAGACCATTAAAGAAGTCCGCCAAATCCCATACCAGCTCCAGCTTCAAAGCAGAACCGATTATGATACAAACCACTACTAATAAGGAGTAAATCTTTGCTGCGCCATCGCCAAACAAATACTTCGCATTGATAAGGCCGAAGAAATGCCAGCCCAGAATCGTAGAGAAAGCGAAGAACAAAAGGCATACTGCAACGAATACAATACCGAAGGTACCAAATCCTCTCATGAAAGCTGCCTGTGTAAGAGCGGTACCATTCTTGCCAGACTCAAGAGCGCCTGTGGTCAGTACGGAAAATACAGTCAGGTTAAGGATTACAAACGTATCAATAAATACGCTGATCATAGCGCAAAGTCCCTGCTTATGAGGATTCTCTGCGGTAGCCCTTGCATGTGCATGAGGTGTGGAACCCATACCAGCCTCGTTGGAGAAAAGGCCTCTGGCAACACCGAAACGGATGGCTTCTTTAACTGCAATACCTGCGCCTGCGCCTAAAACTGCCTGAGGATCAAATGCGCCTACAAAAATCATCTTAATAGCTGCAGGAAGATTAGCAATATTCATGATAATAAGAATCAAGCTTCCCACAATATACACGCCTGCCATGATAGGTACAACCTTCTCAACAACAGATGCCAGCCTCTGTGTTCCGCCCAGGAAAACAAATGCTGCTACGGCTGCTACGATAACACCAATGACAACCGGAGAGATAGTTATGTTAAATGCCCCAAAAGCCTCTGTAAATGCAGCGCCGATAGAGTTGGCCTGAACCATGTTGCCCATGAATCCCAGCGCAAGCACAATAAAGATTGCAAATAATCCTGCAAGAACCTTGCCCAGAGTGCCTTTAAAAGCTGCCTTTATGTAATAAACAGGACCGCCGGTAACCTCACCATTTACCTCAGTCTTAAAGTTCTGGGCCAGAGTTGCCTCTGCATAAATGGTTGACATACCAAAGAACGCACTTACCCACATCCAGAAGATAGCACCAGGTCCGCCTCCTAAAAGTGCAGTGGCTGCACCTGCCAGGTTACCGGTACCAACCTGAGCTGCAATTGCGGTTGCAATTGACTGGAACGGTGTCATCTCACCTTTTTCGTGCTTCTCACCATTAAGGCTGAGGTGCCCGAATACCAGTTTCCAGCCTTCACCAAACTTTCTTACCTGGATGAACCTCAGGCGGATCGTGTAATAAATTCCGGTGCCGCACAGAAGAACAATCAACAGAAAACTCCAGAGAAAACTGTTACCTTTTGCTACGAGATTTGTAATAACGTCCATTCCTAATTCCCCCTATACATTTAATTGGCCGCATATAGCGGCATTCATATTTGTGCTGATGTAATCAGCGCTCCAAAGAGCGGGATGTAAACATACAATAGGGACACCCACCAAAGATGGGATAGTATGCCTCCCTTTTGCCTGTGAGCATGGAAGATTTTATGGACGCTTATATCTGTCCTGCGCTTTCGCGCTCTCACAGAATCTCCCTGGAGTTTTCCTGATTCCTCCAGCATGGTACTACATTATTCATAAAGAAAAAATCTATACCCGCGCTGGCAGAAAAAGGAATTTTTATAGATTGTTTTTATTTTATCATACTTTACCCATAAATTCAATAATTATTTATTTAGTTTTTAGAGAATTTTAGTTAATTTTATACTTTTTTAAAATTTATCTCATTTTCAGCTTGACAAAATATTATTGGCATATAAATATCAATGGAAAAAGCTGGGCTTCCTGTATTTCAGGATTCCCAGCTTTTATGTTTGTGATTATATGGTTTCTTATGAGAGGCGGCGGGGCTTACTATTCCCACTCGCTCCTGTTAGATGTTTTCTAAACAGATTTGCTTATGGGATTTGGTTCAGGGTATTGGCATTCTTTTCATTATTCAGATAGTATGGGCTATCTGATTTTTTGTTGCCATGGTGTTGCCAGTAAATTAAGGATAATTTACACCTTACAAGCTGATTATATCATACAATGGATTCTTCATCCAAGCATTTTAATTATTGCTCATCGTTATTCACAACCCAAATTATTTTGAGAGGAATCAGCTCTTTGATTTCATCGTCCATCTGATCATAATATCGCAGGAACTCCTCGATAATTTCTTTGTGTGTCCAAAGTCGGATTTCAAAAAACTGTTTGGCCGTCTCATTGGTGACCGAAGATTTGAACCCACTCCATGACACTAACAATCCATATTCGGCACCGAAGTTCTTCATCACGCCGCCCAACTGGTCCAGAACAATCCGATCCACTGGCGCGTCCGTGGAATTAACCTGAACACAGATTTTGGGACTTCCAAAACCAAGTGTACCAGCAGAAGCTAGAATATCTACACCCTTATCTGGTCCGGCTGGACTGACGTATGTAGTGAATCCCTTTGCCCGAAGAATTGCGTCTACAATTTTTGCTAAACCATGCCCCTTAGTCTTTTGGATTATTAGGTTTGTGATAACCCCCAAGGCTTCATTTTCAATATCCCGTGCTTCACCGTCATTCTGCGAATCTTGCGGAATAATTTGAGGCGCTTTCTTTCCCTGTTTATGTGCATTGATGACCGCTTTTATGCGATCTTCCTGCTTAATACGGCAAATCGTCATAAAGGCCCCCAATGAATATAAGATGTCCTGGTCAAAAGCCGTACGGGGGATGTCACAGGCAAACCAATCAACTTGATGTGAGTGATAATAAGGATTATCGTTGTTGGGTGAGAATTCATAATCCCCTTTGATTTTGCCAAAATGAATTACAGGCTTAATCTTGCTGGGGAGGACAACGATCTCTCCCTTTTTCATCTCATGGGCAAACGGCCATACCTGGCTTGCCCAGTTCATCGCTGTTTTTACCTTTACATCTGGGTTATTGTCCACAAAATATTGCTGCAAGTCCTGCTTGGTGTGGAACTGCATGATTGATTCAGAGAGATTGTCCCAGGTGCAGTACACCTTACCATCTTCAAGAAATTTATTTTCAAATTCGCCGTATCGTCCGGCGCGGCATAACCACATCGGCATTATTTTTTTCCTCCCTATTGCTCATAGCCAAAATGTTGCACTACGATCTAAAACTGTCTTACGTTCCTTCCAATCAGGCATTAGCATGGCCAAGAAACTATAAAAGTGCTTTGAATGATTTGGGTGGATAAAATGACAGAACTCATGCATTACGACATATTCAATACAGTTTCGAGGGGCTTCAAGTAAACGCTTGTTCAGTGTAATAACCCCTTTTTTTGCCAAGCAAGATCCCCACCGTGTCTCCATGTCACGAATCCGTAATGTCGGCATAGGTACTCCATATTTTTGGAATACTGGATAGATTTCTGAAATAATCTCTCCAAAAACAGTTCGACATTGCTCATCCAGGTAACGGCTTACCATCTTTTGCTTTTTCCTAAAATCCTCCGTGTCTTTCACACGAAGATGAAGATATATCCCGTCAGAGGAAATGGAGTCTCGCACATTTTTCTCCACTTTCAGGCGGACGCCTCGGCCCAACAGATAAAAAGTCTCTCCGCTGACATATTGCTTAGGTTGAGGGGCATACTGTGCCATCTCACGAAACTTTCTTTGCGCTGAGCGGATATAGGCTCCTTTGCTCACTACAAAATCGTCAACTTTTTCAGTAGGGACATCTGAATTAGCCGAAACATAAACCTTACAATCCTTATGAACCCGCAAATTCAGATTTTTCACCGGCTTCTGTTCCAGAAGATAGCGAATCTCGTTATTTTCGTATAAGACAGTTCTTTCCTGTACCATTATTGTCAAAACCTCCGAAGCGCCACTGTTTTGACATTTTCAATGATTTTATCGATGGTGTCAAAAGACAGCTTTAATCCCCGCTCTTTCTCGTAGTCATAAAAAAGATCATCAATATCCTGCGAGATTCGGTCGTGGATTGTTTTGTTGTTGGTCCAGTCTACCTGACTGTGGTTGGCCACAATTTTTGTAATCTCTTCCGCAATCTCTGCAACAAAATCAGGAGAAACTTCCGCTTCTTTTGCTTCGTCAAACACCGCAGAAAGAACACCGTAAAATGCCTGGGCATGAACATTATTCTTGATGGATTCCGGATAGGTTACGCTACTCTTTCCGGCGTGATAATCTTCCATGATGGTACGCATCTTTGCCAGATATTCGGCCTCCGATATCACCTTTTCCTTGTACTGATCCAATGCATCCTTAATCCGCTTGGAGAAACTGTCATAATAGGCAGGATTCTCTTGATACTTTTCGCTGATGCTACGGGTCAATTTGCTGGTAATAGCATCTGCCTTCGCTCGAAGAGATCCCAATTCCTCCAATTCCCGCTCAAAGTCATCCTTGTTCAGAATATCGATGGGGTTGGTAATTTGTTTTAGACCAGCTACTGAGAGATGTGTATCCAGAAGATTTTGCATCAGCGGTTCATATTCCCGGTTATCAATGACATCGCAATAACGGATTTTCACACTACGGCGAACCTTGGAGAAAAAGATAAATGTGTTTTGGTACTGCTTCAATTCATCTTTCGGAACGGCTGCATACGCCTGTTCCGCATTCAGCACCATATTCAATACTTTACCAAAAGCACAGAGAAGATTATAAAAGTTCTCTCGCTTCTTATTGTCAGCAAGAAACACTTCCACTTCTTCGGTGTCACGTGGATTTTTCAAGTCTGCAAATAATTCCGTCAACCGGGTATAGGCTTCACGGAGGCCAGACACAGATGACATGACATCCACTACAACGCCCTTCAGGTCTCCACCGTCAAAGTTCTCCAGCCCGGCTCCGCTGTACAGATCCATAGCGGTATCTAGCTTTTCGATCAGTCCACGGTAGTCCACAATCAAGCCGTAGTCCTTGCCTTCATACAGACGGTTGGTGCGGGCAATAGCCTGGAGTAGACCGTGTTCTTTCAACTCCTTGTCGATGTAAAGTACCTGGCAGATGGGGGCATCAAAACCGGTAAGCAGCTTACTGCACACGATAAGAATATCGATGTCCCCTGCACAGAACTGGTTCTTCATTGCCTCTTCATAGGTATCTGCGTCGCAGTAGCGGTTCATCATTTTATTCCAGTAGGCAATGACCTTGTCGTCGGCACCCTCGTCTATATCGTCTACACTTTCCCGCAGATCAGGCGGAGAGATTACCACGGCACAGTTCAAATCCCCAAATTGCTCAAAACACTCCAGATACCGAATCGCATCCCGCTTGTAGTTAGTAGCCAGCATAGCCTTAAAACCGGTATCTTTGTATCCATCAATGAAGTGCTCATTGATATCCAGAGAGATCCGCTTGATACGGGCATCGGTGGAGGTCAGGCGGCGAATACTGCTCCATTTCCGGGAAAGGTCATCTCGCTGCGCTTCCGTGAGCCGTTTGGTGGTCTGTTTAAACCAGAGGTCGATATTTGCCTCGTCCACATTCTGTTCCACAAAGCGGCCTTCGTAAATGAGCGGCACAATGGCTCCGTCATCCACACCGTCTTTGATGGTATATTTGTGGATTAGTTTTCCGAACTTCGCCATAGTGTTCTTCTCTTTTTTCATCAAAGGCGTTCCGGTAAATCCAATATAGCAGGCATTGGGAAACACCGCCCTCATTTTAGTGGCCAGCAGGCCATAGTTGGAACGATGGCTCTCATCCACCAGCAGAAACACATCCCGCGAAAAATTCTTGTGCTCCATTTTTTCAGCGGTGTTGAACTTATTGATGATGGTAGTGACTACATCCGCCTTGCCGCTATTTAGCAGTTCTACCAGATTCCGTCCACTGGTGGCTCTGGCCGGATTGAGACGGGTGTGCGCAAAGGTGGCTGCAATCTGACAATCCAATTCCTTACGATCAGTAACAACGACCACTTTCGGATTACAGTCAGACAGTTCTATTAAGATATACTTTGCCAACATAACCATGGTCAGGCTCTTGCCGCTGCCCTGGGTATGCCAGATAACGCCGCTTTGTCGGTTTCCCTTTTCATCCTGCTGTTGAATAGCCTTGATAATCTCTTTGATGGCGAAATACTGCTGATACCGGCAGATTTTCTTTACATTGGCGTCAAATAGTACAAAGTATCTGATCAGTTCCATGACCCGTTCTTTGTTGAACAGAGAAATCAAATTCCGATCCTGCTCAGTGGGGGCGCGGTCGATCACATGCTGGGCCAGTGCATCTTCCAGAAAAGCTGTGTCTTGTTCTTTCCACACATTCCAGAATTTTTTAGGTGTGCCGGTGGTGGCATACTTCACAGCGTTTTTATTGGTCGCCATCACAATCTGGGCAAACTTGTAGAGCTGAGGAATGTATTCCTTTTGTTGGTTGCGGATGTTCTGCTCCACGGCCTGTTCTACACTGACCTGCGGGGCTTTACACTCAATGACAGCGAAGGGGATACCGTTGATAAACAGCACGATATCTGACCGGGCATTGTGAAGCTTGTCCCGACTGTCTACTGCAAACTCCTCGGTAACATGGAACAGGTTGTTCTCCGGATGCTCCCAGTCAATGTATTTCAAATTGAAACTGAGGGTTTTACCCTCACCTACAGTCTCTGGATAGCTTTTGCCCAACAGCAAGGCATCATAAATTTTTTCACTGGAGCGGACCAGGCCATCAGTTAACGGCTCGTCCAAATCATCCATAGCCCGCTCAATATTGGCGGCGGAAAACTCGTTTTCCGCACCGGCGAAGGCATAACGATTGAGACGCCGCAACTGGCCTCGGAGAATGTCTTTCAGCAGCACATGGTATCGGCTGCCTCTCTGCGCCTCACAGTCCTTCGGGGATATGTAGGTATAGCCCATGGATTGCAGCAGATCAATGGCCGGCTGCTGGCTGATATTCTTTTCTAAGTACTGGGATTTGTCCATGGTTGCCTCCTTTCATACACCTTATATCTTCTGAGGCTTTTCCCATGAAAGTTCCCATGTTCCACTTTTGAATTCTGCCCGTCCGGGAACTTTCCATTTACGTTGAGTAGTATCTTCAAAATACAGTGTAAATGACGCATAATCCATTTGATTAACTGATGGTAAGTTGATATAGTAATATGCATCAGGGAATTGTGCTGCAGGCGGCAGGCGATAGGGCGAAATAACTCGTTCTACGCCATTAAACACATATCTTTCAAGGGATAGCGGTGTGGCGCTAATATTTCGTATTTCTATCTGTGTAGCAATCATTTTAGACGGATCATCTTTATCCATTAAATATTTCGTGCGCAAATAAATATCAATGTCATCTTGAATTGAAAGCATCCTTCTATTAATTCTATTTTGAATAACACCAATGTAAAGTGCCACTATTAAGGCTCCGCAAGAAAGCACACTGGAAATAATATCTGCCAATGTCATTGTCATATCAATTTTCATATCTTCACTCTCACAATCCCCGTCAGCAACAGCTGCATCAGGGCTTTTTTCTTTTGTTTTTCCTGTTCAATGTCCTGCTGGAGTAGCTCAATTTCACGGTTAGAGGCAGAAAGCACTTTGGCAATATAACTTTGCTCCTCTTTTGTCGGCAAGGGGATAGGCATATCAAAGAAATCGCCATCTGAAATACTTATTCTATCATGCCGTGCTCCGTAATTCGCAACTCCCTTCACATATTTGTACCAGCAAGACGATTGAAAGTAGTATTTTAGGAAATCCTGACTAATCTGTGGCGAGGAAATGGTGAACACTGTGTAGAGCGGAGACATGATGCCAGTCTCCCCAGTTTCATTCACATTAATGGGGCCACACGGTGCGGTGACTGAAATTCGAGGGTTGTAAACAAATGCACCTGGAAGAACAATATAGTACCCATCAATTCGTTCCTCATTAGCTATTTCTTTATCAAATTCTTGATCTTGAGATACAATTCCGTGTTGAGCGCTGTTAGATAGAACGAGGTGATATTGAAAACCACTGTTTTTCTTTTTTTGTTTTTCTGTTAACTTATTTAATGGTTTTATCTTCCATTCTTCACTAAACCCAGGAAGGCGCTTTTTTCCGGTCAACAACTGCTGCATGAGATACTTTTTCTGCTTCTGCTTTTCGGCCAGCCGCTTTTCTTTCAGCTCAATTACTTTGTCCTGGGTGGCGAGGATGGCGGCAATTTTTCGTTGTTCTTCAATGGGCGGAAGTATGATTTTACTTTTCAAAAAGCGCTCCTGTCCCAGTGTTTTGTTTCGCCCTGCTCCTCCGGGAGATGCTGCCTCCAAAATATCTGTTCCCCGCTTTGTCAAAAAATAAGAAATCAGATAATCGACATCAACTCTATCGTTTACAGGCCGGTACATGGGAAACCGGTGAGAGCCAATCATTCCTACTTCAGATTGTGTGGTCTTTCCAATTGCCTGTTCCCATGCGAACACAATATTCACTATAAAGCAGTCTGGCTCGATCCAAAAAACGGACTTATTACCCAGCGCTGCGCCTGTAACGGGTTCTTTATAGAAGATACCCTTTCCATGAGAACGGATACCAATTTGAGTGTACAATTCGTTAGGATTAATCTCTACCGGTCTCTCCACACGGCAGAGGCAATCGCCAAGTATATACATATCCCAATCGGCAGGGAGAATGCCTGCTTTTGTCTTTTTATATCCATCTGGAACATTTCCGTGCCGGATTTGCTCAATTATATCTCTCGTTCTTAATATCATCTCTGCTCACCATTCTCTTGGTTCAAATTAACAATAGTTTCTGCAATACTGTCTTCTTGCTTCTGATGCTTTCCCTTTCTCATTTTATAAAACCAATCTGGAATAAGAAAACCCACTTCTCGTCTTTCTCGAATCTTATATTGCAAATCAATCAATTCTTGTTTAACAGATACAACGTTATCTCCTGATAGCTTATTTTCAATTTGATCGCAAAAACTATTAATTTTTCGCAAAATTGAAATGCTCTCGAAGACATCTTTACAGACGGAATATGTATATTCTGCAAGTGGTGTTAACCACGATAAAATACATATCAGCTTTATAAAGTCAGGATTAACGATGAACATAGTTATAATCATAGCAACGACTGCAACCAGCAAAATGCCAAGCTGAAGACAGATATAAGATTTATGCAAACCATAGTCCCATCTTACATTTTCTCTTTGACAATGAAAAATCTGAGCTTCACCTGGCAAAGAGGAGTAATCACTATACCAGTTTTTCATATCAGAGGTATCTTCACCTGAAAATTCACTTATCGTCTCTGCAAGGTCGGTCTTATTCGATAATTCGCCCCACTCAGACTCAGTTCCTCCTATAGCCGAAGCAAAAAGCGTCACATCAATATACTGTTGTATGGAAGCCGCGTGTTTTTTATGAGAGGAAATATGTCCATCTGAGTATTTGTTAAACACAACCAATCCTACGGCAAATAAGCTGGATATGGCAGATAGTGTATCACAATCTACAATAGACGCAACGATAGAACAGATCGTGAATATAAGAGTCACCATCGACTTTATCCGACTGGCTCTTTTTGCATGAGAATACTCGTTTCTTTGAGCTAACTGGCATTTGAGTAAAAATTCTTCATTCTGACAAGCAAAAATACTATTATCCGTATGTCGGGAAGTCGCTTCCAAAAATTTCACCCCACTTTTTAATAGCCTCTTTATGGTTACCATCCTGTTCTTGTTGCCAAGATTCACATGCCTTATTGTAATCAGTCAATGCCTTTTGCTGAAGGCGCAATTTATCGTCTATGCTAAGATTGTTGATATCACCTTGAATTCCTTTCATATCATACACTGGACTCAAAATATGTCCTGCTATATAACTCAACGCATTTTTAAAACAGAGATCTATCCACTGACTTAGTTCTGCTTGAGAATCCGCAAAATTTATAATCATGGTTTCGAGAAGATATGACGGCAGTGTTTTGGCACTCTTTACTTTATTCCATTTCTTGCAAAGGCGAATTAACTCCAACACACGTCCATCTTTACTTTGGTTTGTGCTTGTAACATGCCCTTTGTCTTTATCGGGTGCAGTCTTTTTCCAATTCCCATTTCCGTTTGGAATTAAATAGTATGATCTACCATCGCTTTCTTCTACCGTATGGAAACAAGGTACAATATCAAAAGACCATTCCTTTGATTTAAGATTTAAAATAATCGCTTCGCCGTTTCTACGAATCTCAGAACGCGAATATTCTCTCACTGATTCTAACTTTTTCTTAAATTTATTAGATACCTGGGTACTGTTAAGTGTTCCATCTTCGCGTGTGCAATCTTTCTGTGCTGCATTGGTGGTACTTGCAGTTATTCTGACTTCGTCCCATGGATCATCGGAATAATACGTTGCACCGTTAGCAGCAATACCAATCATCAAATCCACATCATCAAGGGCACGGCATTTAGTCTTTCTAGCAAATGAGCCAAAATGCACATTAAAACTATCACATAAATCAAAGAAGCCGTCCTTGTCATCAAATTCGGCGATATTATCAAGCAGGTTGTCTCGACTCGTTCTTGCTTCGGATACAACATCAGGGTCAAGATTGACAATATCCCTCATAAATTCAGCAAATGCATTATTAACGGTTGTAGCCAACTCTCCTACCTCCTTAGATTCCAAGTTCATCCATGTATTTTTTCATTTGTGCTTGTACTTGAGCCAATTCCGCCTCGATATCAGCAATGTTTCGCTGCACCTCATCGATGTCCACCAGTTCTTCTTCCTCAAAGGTATCCACATACCGAGGGATATTCAGGTTGAAGTCGTTCTCCTTGATCTCATCGAAAGAGGCCACATAGCTGTATTTATCCTCATTCTGTCGCGCTTGATAGGAGTTGACAATGCGTTCAATATCGCTGTCCCGCAGGATATTTTGATTCTTACTCTTTTCAAAGTTCCCGTCCCCAGAGGCATCGATAAACAGCACATCCCGGAAGGTCCGGTTCTTCTTGAATACCAGGATACAGGCGGGGATACCGGTGCCGTAGAACAGGTTGGCAGGAAGACCAATGACTGCATCCAGCAGATTCATCTCCACCAACTGACGGCGGATTTTTCCCTCGCTGGCTCCACGGAACAGAACACCATGGGGCAGCACAACCGCCATGCGGCCATTTTCTGCATCCAGGCTGGAAAGCATGTGCAGCACAAAGGCGTAGTCGCCTTTGGAAGTGGGAGGAACACCCCAATTAAAACGGCGATAAGGGTCCCGTTCAGCGGACATTTTCTTCTTGCCTTTGCTGTCCGCTTCGGCCTCCGAGAGGAATCCGCTGTCCCACTTGTCCAGACTAAAGGGCGGATTTGCCACTACAACCTGGAACTTCATCAAATTATCATCCTCAACATTCTGAGGATTCGAGAGGGTATCGCCCTGCCAGATTCGGGCATCATCTACACCGTGCAGGAACATATTCATGGTGCAGAGAGCCCAGGTCTGTGCATTGAGTTCCTGGCCATAGATAGCCACCTTGCCACTGGGTACCTTCTTGTACGCTTTCAGCAGCAGACCGCCACTGCCGCAGGTGGGATCGTAGATTCGGTCGTTCTCTTTTGGCTGTACCAGAGAGGCTACCAGCTCAGAAACCTGGCTTGGCGTGAAGAACTCGCCTCCCTTCTTTCCGGCATCAGAGGCGAACATAGCAATCATGTACTCGTAGGCATCTCCGATGATATCGGCAGAGCCCAGCTGACTGGGACGCAAATCCAGACTGTTGAAATCCTCCAGCAGGTTGCGCAGGGTAGCGTTCTTCTCTTTGGGTTCACCAAAATCCACTTGGGAGTTGAAGTCAATGGCCCGGAATACATTGCGTAGCTTTCCGCTGTTATGCTCCTCAATATGGTTCAGTGCCACATTGATTTTCTGACCGATTTCAGCATCGTTACGCTTGGCATAGAGATAATCGAATGTGGACTGCTCGTCCATTGCAAATCTCTCACGGCTCATAGCCCGTTCCACCCGACGCATATCGCCGTCATACTGTTTGATGTACTCCTCGCGCCTTTCTTTAGAAACATCGCTGAGGTACTTCACAAACAACATGGAGAGGATATAGTCTTTATAGCGAGAACTGTCGATCTTGCCGCGGAAACTATCACAGGCGTTCCACAAAACCTGCTCAATATCTTTTCTTGTTATCATCTTTATTTCCCTTTCTTTGCTCTTTTGTACGCCCGATTTAGTACGCCCGTATAATACTTTTCTTTTTCATCTGCCAAAGCCCTAAGTAATTGGCGTTCTCTTTTGGACAACAGATTAAACTGGGAGATTTTGCGCTGATCCTCCACTGAAAGAAGGGCCAATTCAAAGTCAGCTAAAAATCTCGCGTTAACTGCGCCAAGCATATTGCTGGTTGCATTCTCGTAAATTTTTCGTTTTATCTTTTCTGTATTCAGCAACCAAAAAAGATACTCTGGCAATAGGCACTTATCCTCAACTCGAATCACTACAAAATTTGAGGAAACCACCATTCCAGATGTAGTCTCATCAATCAGAACTGCTGTATAGGGAGCTGTAAGGCGGACAATGATATCTCCGCTTTGCGAGAGGTATTCTTCTTTCAGTGGTTCTTTTGCTTCATAGATATCCGCCTCATTCAATTGAATTGTCCCGTCCTGCTGGATACACCGCAGATTAATCAAGGGATATCGACACTCACTTGGCTCTTTGGCCTGTTTTCTCGACAAGACCAGGCCACTGCGAACACTCGCAAGGTCCTGCAATTTCATCCTTTCACCTCATTTGTCATGTTCAATAAATAACAGATTCATTCTAAAAAATTCTGTTTTGAGCTACTCCCAGTATATGCTAGCCAGTTGAATTTGTCAACAGAAAAATTGTCATGTATAAAAAATAACATTCACTGATACGCTTAACTTTTATCATTTATAGAACTAACGCTTTTTAGGTAGTTGGCGATGTCACCATTCAAAATCAGCTCCGCATAGGCCAGCGGATCGTTATAAATCAGCCACTCCAGCTCCGACCGCTGGTATATACTGTTTGCTAGTTCGTTCTCCACGACGGTGCAGTCAATGGAGAGCAGCATCCCGTCATCCAGGCGCAGCTCTGCACAGACGGTGTCCAGATTAAACTCACAAAACAAAATCTTTCTCTTAGTCGTTACCTCTTAATGCTTAAATTTCGGTTAGTCTTTCGTAGCGGTGCAAGGGCTGCTTTGTTAATTTTAGAATTCAGCAAGCAATGCGTGTGGCTATCCACACACAAATCCGGCAAGCAATGCGAGTGTTAATACACACTCACATTTCCTGCCGTCTGCTTGTTGAGGGCCGCGCCCCCAAGCCCCCTTGAACACAGATTTCATTCTGTGGCTGCGCGTTCTGCGAACGCTTTGAAAGGGTACGCCAAAGTTCCGTTCCCTTTAAGATGCCATGGAACAAATCGTTCCACCCTTACTTCCTGATGGCTGCCGCGAAACACAGTAACCTTCTCTATACGCGTGAGCGAAATGCCTACCAATCCTTCGTTTTTACTCCACACCTCGTGCCTTGTTTCAAAGCATGGAGACACTCCTTAATGTTTACATGGTATGCCCTAAAATAGGGATCACCTGGAAAGATGGGGTGGCGAAACACCACCTCATCTTTTCTTTTCCGCAACGGTGGCGACGGTCGCAACGGTGCTAGGAGTACCCCTCAAAACACCGTCGCGACCGTTGCAAGCGTCGCGCTTTACTTGATTACTTCAAACCCAGGTGCTTCTATTACCATGTAAGTCAGCCGGATACGCCGTCCGGCGTGCTTGGTTTTGTATTCATACTTCACCTGATGTTCCTCCAGCAGGCGGCTGGCATTTACATTCAGATGCTTAGTCAGGCGGTTTACTGCCATATTCAACTGGAGGGCTTCAGAAAGCTCTGTTGGGCTGCCTTCCCACTCGCGGTTCTCGTCAGATACGATTTTCGCTACCGCTTCCAGCACCGGGTCCGGAGGTTGCTTCCAAAGCTCATTCTCTGCATGGTCGAGAAGCCGTACCAAACGCTCCTGATCTTTGCTTAGATATAGCCGCTGATCCGGCTGATCCCGTCCGCTGATTTCCAGTGTAGCCTTTCCGTCAGTTCGTTTTTCTTTCTGCATGATGAGTGCCCCATCTGCACAGCCCGACAGTCCGGTGGTGCCGGAAATCTTCTCAAAGCTATCTCCCGCAGGCTGCTTTCTAGTGTGGTGGACAATCAGGATGCAAACTCCATGCCGGTCTGCAAATTGTTTCAGTTTTCCAATCACCTCATAATCGCTTGAATAGCTGTAATTGTCGCTTACCATCTCCCGGACTTTTTGAAGTGTGTCCACGATAATGAGCTTGGTGTCGCTGTGTTCCCGGACAAATTTTTCAAGTTGTTCATCTAGACCGCTGCCGATCATCTTGGCACTGGTAGCAAAGTGGAGAGAGCTTGTCCCCTCCACACCGAACATACGGAACATCCTGCGCTGCAAACGGCTTTCGTCATCCTCTAGAGCAAGATAGAGGACTGTTCCCTGATGAACCTTGTAGCCCCACAAATCCTGCCCGGTGCTGACATGGTGGGCGATCTGCGCCACCAGAAAAGATTTGCCGATTTTGGGCGCTCCGGCAAGGATGTATGCTCCAGTATAGAGTAGGTTTTCAATCACTGCGGACTTTACCTCAAACACATTATCCATCAGCTTGTCCAAGGTTACAGTATGCAGGTAAGCCGGGTCGCTCATGCTCTGTATCCTGCGGTACATTTCCTCCAGGCTTTCCTGAGGATTTACAACTTCATCGTTGATTTCTTCCTTGGAAGTGGTTATACTACTATCAGAGTTTTTAGAGATTGACTGCCCATCGTCTGTGCCAACAGATGAGTCCTGGGTGGTCATTTTCTTTTTTTCATCGATCATAGGCAATATCCTCCTGCATTCCTTTCATAATAGTTGTAATCATCTGAATGGTGTCCAACAGTTCCTCATTTACGCCTTGCCCGGCTTCGATCCGGCGCAGCTCGCCCAGCACAGCGGCCAGCTGATCTCGCAGTGCCTTATAGACTATTGGATTTCCCTGTACCACCACATCCCGACAGAGCAACCGACGGATGATATAATCCTGCTTGGTCAATCCAGTGAGCTTCACCGCCGTTTCAATCTGGGAATCCTCCTCCGGGGAGACCACAGCCTTGTTCCTCCAACGGTTGTGCTTGTCCAAATTCTTTGCTGACATTTTTAATTACCCCTTTCCATATTCAATTTATCTGCCATTTCCGTTTGCTTGGACGGAAACAGGTGTGCATAATTGTAAGTGATGTTGATGCTCTCATGCCCCACCCGATCCGCGATGGCTGTAGCGGAGAAACCCATGTCGATGAGAAGTGAAACTGCGCTATGACGAATATCGTGGATTCGGATGCGCGGCACTCCAGCTTCTTGGGATGACACAGAAATATCTCGGTATGGCGCTGGGCTTCCCGGAGAAGTCTGCTGATGTGCGCCTTGCACAGTACGAAACAGGAGCAAGAACCCCTAAGGCAGACCTGACCGCCGCTTTGGCTGAGGTGCTGGATGTCTCGCCTCATGCACTTTCCGTCCCGGATATAGACTCCTATGTGGGCCTCATGCATACTCTGTTTGCCCTGGAGGATAACTATGGGCTCAAGGTCAGCGAGATGGATGGCGAAGTCTGCCTGAAGGTCGATGTTCGGAAGAACAAGGACGCCGCCCGGCTGCACGAGATGCTCTGTTCATGGCAGCAGGCCGCTGCCATGTTGGAGGCAGGTGAGATTTCCAAAGAAGATTACGACAAGTGGCGTTACCACTACCCGGAATTTGATAAGGCTCAGACCTATGTGAAGGTACCGCCCCAGGATCTCGCTTGACCATCTCACTTGTAGGCCATGAGAGGGGCCGTTTGTTGCACAGAATAATAACAAAAAGAAAAAGAGAGCTAACTGACGAATCAAAATCAGTTAGCTCTCTTTTTATGAATAATGAAAAAATGTTGCCAAATCGTTGCCACGAAGGGCATCAAACCTTAGAAAACCCAGTCATTCCGGGCTTTTTCAGACCTCTGAAATTATTCCCACTCAATCGTAGCCGTAGGCTTCGGACTCAAATCATAGCACACCCTGTTCACATTCTTAACTTCCTTCAATATACGGTCCGTAATCTTCTGCAGCACGTCATAATCAATGCGCTCAATGGAGGCAGTCATGGCGTCCACTGTATTGACTGCGCGGATGATGACAGGATAATCAAAGCAGCGCGCATTGTCCCTGACTCCAACTGATTTAAAGTCCGGCACAATGGTAAAATACTGCCACACTGTCTTGTCCAGGCCGGCATTTGCAAATTCCTCCCGGAGAATGGCATCGGATTCCCTGACCGCTTCCAGACGTTCTCTGGTTATGGCTCCCAGGCAGCGCACGCCTAATCCGGGACCAGGGAAGGGCTGACGGTATACCATGCTGTGAGGCAGACCCAGCTCCAGTCCGCAGGCGCGTACCTCGTCCTTGAACAGCTGGCGCAGCGGCTCTACCAGGGTGAAGTTCAAATCCTCAGGAAGCCCTCCCACATTGTGGTGGGATTTTACTACCTTGGCTGTCTTGGTTCCGCTCTCCACGATGTCAGGGTAAATGGTTCCCTGGGCCAGGAACTCGATTCCCTCCAGCTTTCTGGCCTCCTCCTCAAACACGCGGATGAATTCAGCGCCGATAATCTTACGCTTCTGTTCCGGATCAGCCACTCCGGCCAGCTTTCCGAGGAAACGATCTACTGCATCCACATATACCAGGTTTGCATCCATCTGGTTTTTGAATACATCAATAACGCTCTCGGATTCCCCTTTTCTCATAAGACCATGGTTTACATGGACGCAGGTCAGCTGTTTTCCAATGGCTTTGATGAGCAGGGCCGCTACCACGGAGCTGTCCACGCCGCCGGATAAAGCCAGCAGCACCTTCCTGTCTCCTACCTGCTGGCGGATTAATTCCATCTGGTCGGAAATAAAGTTCTTCATATTCCAGTTGGCCTGGGCCTTACATGTATCAAATACAAAGGAACGGAGAATCTGGGCACTGTCAGCCTCATCCCAGCTATGTATGCAACGCTCACAGGCCGCCGCGCCGTGGCCTGCCGCCATTACCGGGTATCCTGCCTCATACAGTTCCGGACGCACATCAATGGGGGTTCCGTCCACAACATTGTTAGGGCCGCCGTTGATGATGATTCCCTTAACATTGGGAAGTTCCTTCAGTTCGCTGGCTGTGATATCGTGGGGATAAATCTCACTGTACACCCCCATCTCTCTGATGTCCCTGGCCAGTTTTGTGTTCTCTGTGCTTCCCAGGTCAAGAATTACAATCATATCCTGTTTCATCTTCTGCCTCCTGAAATTATTAGAATTTTGCTTCTTTTGTTAAAATATCCTTCTTGGTTCTTCCTGATTCTTCATTTGACCGAAACGCCTGTACCGCCGCCTGTATCACAGCCTGTACTGCCGCCCGTTCCGCCTGCCCTGTACCGCCCGTCCCGTGCTTTACTCCGACAGCTCTCCCAGATAAGCCAGCACCGCCCTCAGGCAGCCGTCCACCCCTGTCAGCCCGCTGTCCAGGCATAAGTGGTAGTTCTGGGCCCGGCCCCATGTGTTGCCGGTGTAGTACTGGTAATACTCCTTGCGTTTCCGGTCCACCTCCCGGATACGGCGCTCCATCTCCTTCTCATCAGAACCCGGTTCCAAAATAAGCATACGCTTAATCCGGTCCCTCATCTTGGAGTAGATGAACAGGTTAATGCTGTCATCCAGAATCATGTCTGCACACCGTCCCACAATGACACATGGACCGTGAGCAGCCAGCCTGCGGATGACATTGGACTGGGCCACGAAAATCTGGTCCGACATGGGTACTTTGTAAATGTCAGAAAAGGCATGGTAATACTGCCTGTCTAACGGGTCGTGAATCACGATATGCTCATCGTAGTTTTGGAATGCCTCTTCTGCAATATTGATATCGTCCGCAGCCATGGAGATTAACTCCTTGTCGTAAAATGGGATGTCCAGCTTTTCTGCCAGCTTTACCCCAAGCTCACGGCCTCCGCTTCCGAATTCGCGGCTTACTGTTATGACCTTATCCATTAAGCACCGCCCCTTTCCTTTGGTTGGTTTTGTTTTGGGTAGGATGAGCTTTGAATGGGCTCAGTCAGCAGTACACATCGCGGCCAAGGCCGCTGGTTCACGGGCTTAGCCCTATAAAAAAAGCGGCAGGCATATATCCTTATGTGAGCAAGCTCCCAACGGATATATGCCCACCACTTTTTTGCACTGCTCATTGCCTACGTGGACATTATACCACAATTCCCCATTATTTCCTATGCTTAATATCTCTTATAATCTTAAACATCTGTATCAGTACCGTGGGTACCGCGGCCAGGAGACAGACATTGATCAGCTGGCTTTGGGTCAGCGGTGTTACAGAAAACAGGTTCTGCATAAACGGAACGAACATGACAATACCTAACAGCACCACACCTGCCGCAAATGCTCCCAGGCTGTACCAGTTGGATGAGAAACCCAGCTTGAAAATGTTGTGCTTGCTGCGGCAGTTGAATCCGTGGAACAAACGGGCCAGGGTCAGGGTTGCAAACGCCATGGTGCTGGCTGTGGCCGCGCTGCCGGTTCTGAGACCTGTGTGGAAGGCGATCATGGTACAGACAGCTATAATTCCGCCCTGGGTCAGAATAGTGGTCATGAAGTCCTTTGTCAGGATGCCTGTCTTCGGATTTCTGGGCGCCTCCGACAGTAAATCCTTCTCAGCCGGCTCCATGCCGATGGCTATGGCCGGCAGTGAATCGGTCAGCAGGTTGATAAACAGCAGGTGTACCGGGGCAAACGGCACTGGCAGGGCTGCCAGGGATGTGTATAATACAGAAAGGATACCTGCCATGTTGCCTGACAGCAGGAACTTGATGGCATTCTTTATGTTGCGGTATACGTTTCGTCCGTTGGCCACCGCCTTGATGATGGTTGCGAAATTATCGTCTGTCAGTATCATGGCTGCCGCATCCTTGGAAACCTCGGTGCCGGTGATGCCCATAGCCACCCCGATGTCCGCCTTCTTAAGGGCAGGAGCGTCATTGACTCCGTCTCCGGTCATGGCCGTGATGGATCCGCGCCTCTGCCATGCGTCCACAATGCGGATTTTGTTCTCAGGTGAAACCCTGGCGTAGACAGATATCTCCGTGATCTTGCGGTCCAGCTCTTCCTCTGACATGGCGTCCAGTTCACGGCCCGTCATGGCTATATCGCCGTCCTCAAAAATACCAATCTGCTTTGCAATGGCAGTGGCGGTAATCTTGTGGTCGCCGGTTATCATGACAGGCTTAATTCCGGCCCGCTTGGCGTCTGCAACTGCTGCCTTTGATTCTTCCCTTGGGGGATCCATCATGGATATCAGGCCCAGGAAAATGAAGTCGTTCTCATTGTCCAGGGACAGGGTATAGTCTTCAGGAACTTCCTTATATCCAAAGGCCAGGACTCTTAAGCCCTCCTGGGAAAACTCCAGGTTCTTCTGAAGAATGGCCTCCCTATCCTCCCGGGTTATGTCCCTGATTCCTTCTTCCATACGGATTTTCACGGTGCGGTCTAAAAGTACATCCAAGGCTCCCTTGGTAAGTACGGTGGGCACATCGTGAAGTTCGTATTTGGTACTCATGAGCTTCCGGTCAGAGTCAAAGGGTATCTCCTCCAGACGGGGCATCAGCTCTCTGAGCAGGTTTTCGTCCACGGTCGCCTTTCTTCCCATCTCCACCAGCGCAAACTCTGTGGGATCTCCGATGCCTTTTCCGTCAACGATAGATGAATCGTTGGTAAGTATGGCATCGTAGAGAAGATAACGGTGAAGCTGGTTCTTCAGATTCAGCTGGTCTATGGTAATGGTCTGCCCATTGGTGTAAATGTTCTGGACCGTCATCTTATTCTGAGTCAGGGTTCCGGTCTTGTCCGAGCAGATGACAGAGACGCAGCCCAGACTCTCCACAGCCTTTAACTCTTTGATAATGGCATGTTCTTTTGCCATTTTCTGGGTGCCCATGGCCTGTACAATGGTTACAATGGAGCTCAGTGCCTCAGGTATGGCCGCCACTGCCAGGGCCACTGCAAACATCAGGGAATCCAGGACAGGCATTTTTCGGTACAGGCTCAGCAGGAATACCAGGGCGCATATGACCATGATGGCCATGGCAAGACGGCTGCCGAACTGGTCCAGGCTGACCTGCAGCGGAGTCTTTTTCTCCTTGGTAGCGTTCATCAGGGCTGCTATCTTGCCAATCTCTGTATCCATACCCGTGGCAGTCACCAGGACCACTGCCCGTCCGTAAGTCACCAGGCCGCTGGAATATACCATATTGGCCCGGTCGGCCAGGGCGCAGTCGCTGTGCAGGGTTCCGTCGCTCTTATCCACATTGGTGGACTCCCCGGTCAGAGAGCTTTCATTGACCTGAAGGGAATAATTCTCCAGAATCCTTCCGTCAGCCACCACCAGATCGCCTGCTTCCAGGTACAGGATGTCTCCGGGAACCACCTTAGCAGACGGAATCTCCACCTTCTGTCCGTCCCTTAGCACCTTGGCGTTGGGGGATGACAGGGATTTAAGGCTGTCCAGGGATTTCTCAGCCTTTGCATGCTGTACCGTGCCCAGGATAGCGTTGAGGATGATAACAGCCAGGATGACTACCGTGCTCTCCACATTGCCTGACACCATGGAAATAAGGGCTGCAATAATCAGGATAACCACCAACAGGTCGCAGAACTGCTCCAAAAATACCTGCAGGGTACTCTTGCGCTTTCCCTCTTCCAGGACATTCTCTCCCTTCTCAGCCAGGATTTTCTCTGCCTGGGAAGAGGTCAGACCTTGTTCCGTTACCTGAAACTGGCTGAGTATCTCTTCTTTTGTCTGTTGATACCATTCTTTCATGTACTTTCCTCCTCATTATGAGTTCTTAGTCTATTATGCGCGTATCCCTGCGCCAAAATGCCCCGGGCCTGGCAAAAAAAGCTTATCCGCCACGCTCCGGCACCGGGAAACCCACAAAAAAAGACTTCTATGGATGGCTGCCAGGATATGTAACATATCTGCAAACCACGCATAAAAGTCTTGTAACCGTAAAGGCATATATTGCCAGGTTCCGTTGGAACCGAGGTTGTTGACAATATATCTAAACTACTCCCTTTCGAGCTGTTCCGCATTCATTATGAATTTTTATTGAGTTTATCCTCTTTTTGCGGAAATGTCAAGGGGTTTTAAAAATTTAATGATTGGGTTTCTGATTAGTGGAACACCTCCACCTCAAAGCCCATGATTTCGCCCAGCTCCTGTAATTCCTTTACATGATTGCCGTAAATAATGGCCTGGTGATGTCCGTAACCTCCCTTTGCCAATGCCTGCCGGAACTCCCTGGCGCCGCCCTCAACCTCGTAATACACCGCAGGACTGCAGTATACGGGACGGAACTCGCATCCCAGGGTATGGCCTACGGCTACCATCATCCTGGTACCCTGGCGGTTAAAGCGGCCAAAGGTAACCACCTGTCCTTCCTCCTCTGCCATATCCACATGATAATGGGCGCCCCAGCCCTGGGTGGTAAAATGGGCCAGCTCATATCTCTGCTCCGGCTGGTCAAATCCGCGCATCCTGCGCACCGGCACAGCGTGGTGGATTTCCAGTACATCGTGGTCAAATACCTGGCCGGGCTGTGTCAGAAGCTTGGGCATTCCCAGCTGTTCCAAGGTCCTGCTTCCGGCAAGCACCAGTACCGGATTGCCCATGAACACGCTCTGGCGGGTCAGGTACATCATCATCATCATGGCCATCCATACAGCCAGATCTTCCTCACATGCTGACGGAATCCTGTCATCTTTATTCAGGGAGTGGGTGATGCAGGGAACACACTTATTCTTCTGGGGAAGGCGGCTGGCACACAGTTCCTTGCACGGGGTGGTGAACGCATTGCAGTCATAGCGCTCCATCATCCTGCGCACCGCGTGGAAATACCGCAGATCGCTGCACAGGTACTCCTCTGTGATATCCACTTTGTCCGCCCCTTTCATCAGGGCTCTGGCCTCCTGATGGATTCCCTCGTCTGCCGGTATCTCATCAAAATAGCTGAACACCTGTCTGAAGTCAATACGGTTATGGCGGATGCCGTACCGTGTGAACAGGCTTACCAGATCACAGCAGCTGGTGTTGACCGATGCCGGCGTCTGCTCGGAATTGGACAGGATTAAAATTTTTGTATTTGCGACAGCCTTACGCACCTGGAGGCAGGTAAGAATACGGTTGTATTCTTCATAGTCATGGGCCATATATGCCTCCAGTCCGATGTCCCTGTAATATCCCACAAGGTCGATGGGGGTAGGTCCCAGATTAATCATGGAAACTGGCTTGTTCAAACGCTCGATTCCCGGTACGCGGTATGTAATCAAATACAAATCCACCTGATGATTTTCAGGCATCAGCTTGTCAAATTCAGAATCCCGCATCACAAAGCTCTCGTCAAATTCCATGTAAACCGGATCCATCAGATTACAGCGGGTCAGATCCAGGTTGTTCTGTAATTCCTGGTACCAGATTTTAAATTGTTCCTTCCCCACCCTGCGCTCAAATTCAGGCGTGCCCTCTTCCATAGGCCCTACGCGGCACGGGCCTTCCCACCAGTCTGTGTGTACAAGATTGCTGAAAATCGGTTTTAAGTTAACCTTTACATCCATTGCATACTTCATAATTGACCTCTCCTTTAATATCGTTTTTATTTGATATCGTTTTCATTCAACATAGTTTTCATTTAATATGGTTTTCATTGTTGGTATAGATTTTTATATTTCACATACGCGCCAGTATCTGATAACATTTTGACAAACCATTTTCCTTTATCTCAGGATAAATCACATCGTCAGATATATAATTCAGAAATCTCATGGGATGGGACTTTATGATTTCCGGCGTTCTTGCCTGGTACAGTTCTTCCAGAATGGAAAGCACGCCCCGTACCAGCAGCGAATCACTGTCACTGTAAAAATGTACCATTCCATCCCGGTCCTCTGCCCGGAGCCAGATTGCGGTCCTGCATCCCCCAATCCTGTACCGGTCCGCACGCAGGGAATCCAACGGAGGCTTTTCCATTCCAAGCATAAGAAGGTATTCACACTGGGATCCAGGGTCCTGCAACCGGAACAGACTGTCAATATGCTTTTTCTCTGCCCGGCATATGTCTGTCTGGTATTTTTCATCCATTAGCTTCCCCTCCCGCAGATCCGTTCCAGCCTCTCTGCCATATATTCAATCTCCTGCTTTGTATTGTAAAAAGACAGTGATACGCGGCAGAGACTTTCCTTTCCCATACGTTTCATTAGGGGGTAGGCGCAGTGGGAACCGCTTCGGACCGCTATTCCGCTATTGGCCAGCAGAACACCTATGTCATAAGCACCCAGCTTATCTGTCTCAAACACTGCTATGGGCGGTACGGACCCGCCAGACTGCGGCCGCGGTACGGACCCGGTAGATAAGGGCTGCCGCACAGCCGGTTCCCCAATTACATGTACCCCTTTAACTGCTTCCAGGCGTTCCCTCAGATACGCGCCCAGTTCCGCCTCATATTGGATCATCTCCTCAAATCCCCTGCGATTGAGATAGAGAAGAGCTGCCTCCAGTCCAAGCGCTCCGGCTATATTCTGGGTACCGGCTTCGTATTTGGACGGGGATTTCTTATATGAAACTTCTCCCCGGTCTCCTTTCACCACCATATCCCCGCCGTACAGATAGGGAGCCATCTCCTCCAGATACATCTTTCTTCCATACAGTACCCCGATTCCCATAGGGCCGTATATCTTGTGGCCGGAGAAGCAAAGGAAATCACATTTCATCTGCCTGACGGATATAGCCCGGTGGACAACGGCCTGAGCAGCGTCTATCAGGACCAGTACGCCCCGTTTGTGGGCTTCTCTTATAATACGGTCCACATCCGGGCAGAAGCCTGTCACGTTGGACATGGCCGTGACGGCAATCAGTCTGGTGCGGCTGTCCATCTGAGCCAGCACATCCTCCGCCCTCAGGCTGCCGTCTGTCTGTGCCAATGCCACCCGGAATTGCGCGCATTTTTTCTCACATTGATTCTTCCAGGGAAAATAGTTGGAGGAATGTTCCAACTCAGTGACAATCACATTATCTCCCGGGCAGACATATGTCTCAAATACAGCCGCGGCAGCCAGATTGACTGACTCCGTACATCCTTTGGTAAATACGATTTCCTCCCCATACTCCGCATCCACCCATGACCGGACCGTCTCCCTGGCCCTCTCATACATGCGGGATGCCTGGCTGCTGAGGGGGTAGCTTCCTCTGTGTATATTGGAATTCTCCAGGGAATAGTACCTGCACAGCCGGTCAATAACAGCCTGGGGCTTCTGGGTTGTGGCCCCGTTGTCCAGGTAGACTAACGGCTTTCCTTCCTGGTTCAGAATTGGAAAATCCCTGCGGATTTCAGTTACATCCATATCATTTTCCCCCTTTCAGGTGCCTTATGACAGCGTCAGCCAATTCATCCAGATTCTCAATATCCGAGGCCTCATCATCCTCCATGGCAATTCCCAGCTCCCTCTCTATAAACATAAGCAGCAGTACCTTTTTCTGCACCGCCAGGCTGGTCTGGTGGCAGTCGTATTTCTTTATCTCCCTCTGAATCACCTCATCCGGCAGATTCCCCTTCCGCAAATCCTGACGTTTGATGCTCATAATGACAAGCTTTCTTATATCTGTCTGGGTGTCCTCCTGAATCATAAGCTTCAGGTTAACTGCTTTTCTCAGCAAAGGCAGAATTACTTCTTTTTCCAATCCTTCACAGGGCATGGATTTTATGCGGTCCAGCACAGCTGAGGCTTCCCTTGTGCTTTTTACAATTTCATCAATCATAGCAGCTGTTTCCTTATTTTTTTCTTAGATTTGCTTACATATTTTCCTGTTTTTCTTACATTTCATATTATATCTGATGTGCTGCGGCCTTTTTTTGCAGATTATCCCGGCACTTTGCATTTTCTTCAAACCGTGCTATACTAAAACGTGTTTCAACGTATGACAGATAACCGTTCAGGAGGACCCTATGGACATCCCGTTTTCACGCTACACGGAAAAGCTGCCGGAGGAATTTTCCGTAAGGCACAAGATAACTGAGACAACTGAAAAAAGGAATTTCCACCTGCACAGGCAGATGGAAATTATATTTGCTCTGTCCGGCAACTTAAAATGCAAGTTTGAAACAGGGGAGATTGATATTCCCAGAAATGGGTTGATTCTGTTTAACCAGATGGATCTGCACTATATCTATCCGGAGGACGGTTCAGGAATCTGCGACCGGTATGTGCTGTATTTTTCTTCTAATTACATATCCCGGTTCTCCACTCCTGAAGTGAATCTGCTGGAATGTTTCCTGTTTCGTCCCGGCAATCAGCCCGTGGTACTCACTGTTCCTGACCGGCAGCTGGACTCCTTTCTCTCCGTGCTCTCCAGGATGGAGGATTACAACAGGCCGGAAAGCGGCGGCTCTGTTTCACCTGTTTACGGAAGAGATCTGCACCTTAAATTTCTGCTGGGCGAATTTCTTCTGCTGACCAACCAGCTCTACACCGAGAGGTTTGGCCCTCTGAACACGGCTGCCTACCAGGAGCATGCCCGGCTGGTATATGATATTTATGAATACATCGGGGGCCATTACAGCGACAATCTGAGCACGGACAGCCTGTCCCGACTGTTTTTAATCAGCAAGACCCAGCTGTATTATGTCTTTAAGGAGATCTCCGGGATGACAGTGAGCGACTATATTACAGAGTACCGCATCACCAGGGCAAAGGACTTTCTCATTAATACGGATTACTCCGTGGAAATGATTGGACAGGCCGTGGGATATACCAACCTCAGTTCATTTTCCAGGGTCTTTAAAGAGCAGGCCGGATGCAGCCCAATCCAGTACCGGAGGAAGCATGCGGATTAGGCTTGGTGCTGCAGCGCATATCCCTATTCGCCAATCCCAGTATCAATCCGGCTGATTCCGTGGCAGAATGCATACTTTTTCTTAAATCCGGCTGCCTTCCCCTCAGAACCGGTCAGGCTGATAAAATGCTTTACTGTTTTCTTACATTCCTGTTCCACTTCCATCATAAGGGACATATAATCCAGGTCCGGTTTTTCATCCAGACGGTTCTTCGCGTAATCCCGGCATGCATTGAATATCTCGGTGGCAATGTTCACCTTGTTGATTCCTGCTTCCACTGCTTTCCTGATGTTCTCGTCTCCGGAACCGGATCCGCCGTGAAGCGCCAGAGGCATGTTCATTGCCTGCTTCACACCTTTTATAACATCAAAATTAATGGTGGGGATAAAGCCTTTGGGATAATCCCCATGGGCAGTGCCGCAGGCAATGGCCAGGCTGTCCACCCCGGTCTCCTGTACAAATCGCACGGCTTCCTCCGGCTTTGTGTACAGCGACACGTCGCATCCGTCCAGAGTGGCGGCCTGGCCTACATGACCCAGCTCGCCCTCCACTGCCAGTCCCTGTACATGACACAGCTCCACCGCCTTTTTAGTCCTGGCAATGTTCTCCTCCATGTCATAGGCCGAGGCATCCACCATGATGGAGGAAAATCCCTGCCTGTAAGCCCATGTAATTTTCTCCCAGTCCCTGCCATGGTCCAGAATCAGGGCCACCGGCACATTGGTCTGTTCTGCCAGGGTCTTAATCATGGGAACCATCAGCTCCGGCCTGGCGTGCTTTGTCATCTGGGCCTGGCCCATGAGGATAATGAGCGGCGCCTGCATTTCATCTGCTGCCGCTATAAGTCCCCTGGCCAGCTCCATGTTAAATGCGGATGCCGCCAGAACAGCATAGTTGTTTTTATTTGCATCATCAAGAATTGTTTTGATATCTGTATACATTATGTACTCCCCTTAAATTTTAGTATTTCCTGTAGCAATGCGATTTCCCGGTACTGCCCAGCACCTGCATCTTTGTCCCTGCCACATTTCTAACCTCCTGCACTGCATCCTTAAGGACCAGTGTGGGACTGACCAGGGTTGGATGATTTGTTACAAATTCCCTTACGCTTTGGTAATAGGCATGTTTGAACTCACTGGATATATTTACCTTGTGTATGCCTGTCCTGCAGGCAGCCGCAACCTCATCATGGGGCGTGCCGGAACCTCCGTGAAGAACTAACGGCACCGGCACCGCAGCTGCCAGCTCTTTCAGAAGCCCAAGCTGCAGCTTAGGCACATATCCTTTTGGAAGAATGCCGTGTACCGTGCCAATGGAAACTGCCAGGGCGTCCACGCCGGTGTCCTCTACAAACCGTCTGGCCAGCTCCGGTGATGTATATACCATATCCCGGACCGTGCCGTTTAAATAGTCCTCGGTCTCCCCTATGGTGCCAATCTCCCCTTCCACCGATACGCCGGCCCCATGGGCCGCCTCCACGACCCGGCGTGTACACTCCACATTCTGGTCATACTCCATCTGCGAGCCGTCAAACATGACAGAGGTAAAGCCTGCCTGGATCGCGCGGATGCATCCCTCATAGGATTTGCTGTGGTCATAGTGCAGTACAAAGGGATTCCTGCTGCGCTGCAGGCGGACCGAGAAATACAGGTACAGTTCCCGTTCCGAGAACTGGAATTCATTGGGAGAGACCTGGATAATGGCCGGGGCTTCCCGGTACTGCGCCTCCTCCACAATGGCTTTGAACATGGTACTTTCTGTTACATTAAATCCTCCCACTGCAAAATTATCCTTTACGGCAGGTTCCAGTATTTCCCGCAGATTCAGCAGCATTTTTTATCCTCCTGTAAAAACATACCCGAATATATTAAAAGTTTTCAAATGTCATTCCTTCTGTGGTGCTCTCCCCATTTTCCTGTTCCATTCCAAAGTCCATGGAATCGTCTTCCGTCACCACTTTCTTCCACAGGGAGAGTATCACTCCCATGATGACGCCTCCCAGGGCCACCATGGCTGCCATCATCATTGGCTTATTGGACAGCGGAATGATAAACCATCCTCCTGCTGTTACATAGTTCTCAATTCCCAGAACCATGGTCAGGCCTCCTGCTATGGAGGTGGCAATCACGGAGGAACCGATTACGCGCAGCGGGTCGTTCATAGCCAAAGGAATCACACCCTCTGTAATCATGCAGATGCCCATTGGGAACGCGGCCTTTACCGCCTCCTTCTCGGCCTTTGTGTACTTGTTTCTGGTAAGGATGTAGGAAAGGGTCACGCCCACAGGAGGAATCATACATGTAACCAGCTTAACTGCCTCCGGTCCGTAGATACCGTCCACCAGAAGACCATTGGCAAACAGGGATGCGGTCTTGCCGATAGGCCCGCCAAAGTCAACACCGCACATACCTCCCACTATGGCTCCCAGGATGAATTTGGATCCCCCCTGAAGTCCTATCAGCCAGTTCTGCAATGCATTGATGACAAAGGCAACCGGTTTCCCTATGACAGCAAACATAAGGGCTCCGCAAATCAGCGTTGTCAGGAAAGGCAGAATAAGTACAGGAACCAGCCCCTGCATGGTCTTAGGCACCTTCAGATATTTTTTCAGGAACAGCACCGTATAGCCCACAAGAAATGCCGCAATAATGCCTCCGATAAATCCTGTATAAATTTCCGATGCAATGGACCCCAGAATCAGTCCGGGGGCAATGGCCGGCCTGTCCGCGATGGAATACGCGATGGCAGCAGTGATCACAGGCACCACAAAGCCCATGCCAATCTTACCGGTTCTCCAGATGTACCATATCAGGGTACCCTCTGCCTCTGATACCTTGGTCCCGCCAATGGCAGTTCCCAGAGCCATACATAAGCCGGCGCCCACAACTATGGGAATCATAAACGATATTCCTGTCATCACATGCTTCTTAATCTCTGATAGTTTTAACCCACCCATAATCTTAATTCCCTCCGTTTTTCTTTTTTGTCAGAGCTTCCTCAATACTCTGAAGCATTGCTCCCGTATTTTTCATGGCCTTCTCCGTGCTCATGCGAACCACTGGTTTTCCCTTAAACCGGTTTTCCCCTGATATTTTCACATCAATGGCCAGGATGACCACATCTGCCTCCTGGATTTCCTCCGGTGTCAGCTGCTCCTCGATTCCGATGCTCCCCTGGGTCTCGATTCTGCATGTATATCCCAGCTTCCGTGCTGCCTGCTCCAGCTTTTCCTTGACAATGTATGTATGCGCAATACCCGCAGTACATGCCGTAACCCCTACTATCTTCATCCTTTATTTCCTCCTCGTTCTTAGTGGTGTGGTCTCCCTAGCAAAATGCTTCCAGAATATCTTCCTTTGTGCTGCTTCCCATCAGTTTGCCGCATGTTCCTTCCTGTGCCAGCTTTTTAGCCACGCTGGCCATGAGGCGCAGGAAGTAGTCATCCTTGTCCTTTTGATTGATGGCAAATATAATGAAAACCTGGGCAGGCAGGCCATCCAGCGTCTCCCACTGTATGGGCTGTTCCAGCTTAAGGACCGATATACAGTTACGCTTCACTGCCAGCGACTTTCCATGGGGAATGGCGATTCCGTCCCCTATGCCTGTTTTTCCCTGGGATTCCCGTATATATAAATCCTGCTTGAACTCTTCCTTGGATGTAATGCTGCCGTCCTTTAAAAGAAGGTCGCACACACATTCAAACACCTCCTCCTTATTCTGCGCCTTTACATTGACGGCCACTGCATTTTCATTGATTACCTCCAGCAGATTCATGCTTTCCTGTCTCCTTTTACTATAGAATTTAAATAGCCTGCTATTTCTTCCTGTCCTCTCAGGCTGTGGAATTCTTCATAGGCTTCCTTGTCGTCCAATAAAGTCACAATGGCGGAATAAAAGCGGATAATCTGCCCTTTTGCCTTAAACCGTTCATCCAGATTCAATGCCAGAAGAAAAATCCGGTCCACTCTCCTGTCCCTGCCCCAATCTACCGGCTCCTCCAATATGGCGGCCGCAATGACCGGGCGGCAGACACAAAACGCAGCTCCATGGGGAATCGCCACCCCAAGTTCCAGCACAGTGGATGTGGTTTCCTCCCTGTCCAGTACAGTCTGCTCATAATCCTTTGTAACATAACCCGCCTCTGCCAGCCTGGCGCACAGGAAGGATATGATTTCCTTCTTATGTGTCCTTTCCGGAAAATGGTATACAAGGGACGGATGAAACAGCTGGTACTCCGAGAGCTCTGTCTTTTCGGCAATCCGTCTCATCTTCTTTTTCCGCACCTGTTTCATCTTATTCTGAATCTGCTGTATATCCCAGGGCTGCAGCACATTTCCAATCTGTACCACATCCCTGCCTGCAAACACATCCCCCACCGGGACAGATGATATAAGAAAATCACACTGGCTCCTCTGAATCTTACATGTATCCCTTGTGGTCAGAACATCCACTACATTAATATTCTGTATGGAGCGCTCAATCTGCTCTTTGAGAATTCTGGATATTCCGATACCGTGATTGCACAGGATACATACCTCCACTCCCACGTTCAGCCGCTCAATGGCACCGCCTATATATAATGCCAGGTACGCCACCTCATCTTCCCCGATTCTCACTTCAAGTTCAGACTCAATGACAAGACTTGCCGACCAGGCAGCGGCATAAATATTGGGATACTTGGACTTCACTACCTCCTTCAGAGGATTTTCCTCCAGGATGCCGCACCGCAGTTTCAAGGTCTTGGATTTCATATACAGAAGGAGGCTGTCAAAAAGGTAATCATCCCTGTCAAGCCCCTGTCCCAGAATATTGCCGGTAATGGAAATCACCTTGTCTGTCACCCGGCAGATATTTTGGTTGGCCTCCATGTAAGTCTGCCTGGACGCCCCGTCTGTAAACTCCTGTATCTCGGCAGCCCCTAAAACCAATACCGTAAACTGCTTTTCTCCTTCCGGGAAGTCGGTATGATAATACTCCTTAAGACTTTCCATACATGTTTCGGCCATACTGAGGTCATATTCCAGGCCCTGCCATTCTGCCCTCTGATGCCCAAAATCCGCAGGAATCTCTGCATACTCCTTTTTCCTGATTCGTATAACACACAGTGACAGGAGAAATGACAGCTGCTGGTACCCGTCGAAGCTGTAGTGTATCCCAAATTTTTTCTCCAGCCCTGCAATGGCCCCTGTTACCCCGGCCATATCAAATCCCCACAGGAACTTTTCTGTCTGGCTTTTCAGGGTCTGGTCTCCAAACTCCTGCCGCTTTCTGGATATATCTGCAAAGAGTTCCCACATGGCCATGCGCCAGTAATACTCGCTGCATTCAATCTGCAATCCCTGGCCTCTCTTACAGGTAACGGCTACATGATGGGCCGTCAGCCATACAGATGCCTGGCTGGTAGCTTTTTCAGCATCCAGCCTGCTAATGAGAAGCCTTTGCTCCAGTTTCATCTTCTGTATGCTTCTCTGCTTCAGCAGGAGTTCCAGTATCTGGAAATGCTTGTCTGTGCCATACAGCTCCATCTGGTTCACATCATTCCATGCCTGCTTTGCCGTGTCCCAGTCCTTGTCCTTTATAAGACACACGCCTTTGTTGCTCTTAGAGACAACCTTTCCCAGCCCGTATTCTTCCAGGAAGCTTCCCAGCTGCTTCAGGTCATTTCTGATAGTCTTAAGGGAACAATTCACATCTGCCGCCAGACGCTCCACAGTCACAAATCCATCTGACCTGTACAGCAGCTTCAGAATTTTATATTGCCGTTCCTGCATCATGTTCCCTCCTGTTTCCTGTTCCATAGCACTGCCATCCCTTCGATAATCTTATATTAACAGCTTTCCCCTATTTGCTATTTCCAAAATATTGACAGAACACTTTTGTTTTGTTCAATAGTTTTTCCAAAATTCATAATGCGCCTTTTATTAAGGTCAAACAAGATATTTTTACTATTCTTTCTGTGTTTTTTGCATTTCTTTTGATGTTTAATGAAACAGTTGCATAAATCCTGGTATGTTATGTACAATAATTGGCATTATGATAACTTGCAAGGGAGGCGACCAGCTCAAAAATATGCCTGCAAAAACACCCATATCCCCCCATTTTTCCGAGGATTTTTCTTTTAAGTACAAAGTGACCTACGGTCCTGAACAGCATGAATATCATACCCATAAACAATTTGACATTATATTCATGCTGACCCCCAACTCAGTATGTCATGTAAGCGAAAAAAACTGGAAGGTTCCCAAAAACAGTATTATTTTATTCAATAATATGGATTTGCATAAGATTACCCTGAATACTCATGAACGTTTTGAACGGTACACGCTTTCCTTTAAACCGGAATACATTGAATCCTTATCCTCCAAAGAAACGGATTTACTGGAGTGTTTTTTCTTAAGGCCGTTCTCGAATCCATACATCCTGCCGCTGACCATTCCCCAGGCCGAGGAGTGCCTGACCCAGTTAAAGCGCCTGATTACATGCAATGATGACACCGCCAAACAGGATTATGGATATGACCTTAAAGTCAAATTTCTTTTGGGGGAATTTCTTATTTTTATTAATAACCTGTATCGGAAATACCATAATATTTCATCCGACACCATAACATCATCCTACAGCCTGATTTACTCCGTCATTAACCATATCCATACACACCTGAGTGACGAGCTTTCCCTGGAACTTTTGTCTTCTACCTTTTATATTAATAAATTTTATCTGTGCAATCTCTTTAAGAATGTGACAGGTACCTCTCCAAACCAGTATATCATCAGCTGCCGCATCATGAAGGCAAAGGAGCTTCTATCACAAAATCTTCCCGTAGATTCTGTATGCAGTCTTGTCGGTTATAAAAACCTGTCCCATTTCAGCCGTATCTTTAAACAGCACACCGGTCTCAGCCCTAAACAATATTCTAAATTCAAACAAGCGGAGGATTTTAAACGGAAATAAGGGTGGAAACCTCCGAATATTGGTTCCACCCTTGTCTACTTTCCTTCATTATGATATTTTCGTTTTCTCTTTGGGGCTGCTTTTGTTAATTCTTCCCCCTATTCGCCCCCGTCTGTCTTTGTCTGTGCAAAGCCGTACTGAAAGGCTGACTTTCTCTGGAAATTAGCTGCCTTTCCCTGAGATCCGGTCAGGCATATAAAATGTTTACCAATCTCTTTAGCTGCCTGCTCGGTCCGGGACATCAGGCTTAACAGGTCAATCTCAGGTGTCTGCTCCAGCGTCTTCCTGATTTCATCGCGGACATAGTTAAATATCTCCGTGCAGACATTAACTTTGTTGATGCCTGCCTCCACTGCCTTTTTAATATTTTCATCCCCGGAACCCGAACCGCCATGAAGTGCGATGGGTACATCCGTCACCTTTTTGACAGCCCTTATGATATCAAAACGAATCTCCGGTGTAACCCCCTTGGGGTACTGTCCATGGGCTGTACCGCAGGCAATAGCAAGGCAGTCAGCACGGGTCTGATTCAGGAATTCCGTAACATCCTCAGGCCGTGTATAGCAGGAATCATCGGTCTGTTCTCCCAGTGCTGCCTGTCCAACATGTCCCAGTTCTGCTTCCACTGCCACTCCCTGAGGATGGCACATTTCTATGACTTTCTTTGTCCTTCTGATGTTTTCTTCCATCTCATAAGCAGAAGCATCAATCATGATGGAGGAAAACCCGTTTCTGTATGCATGTGTAATGACCTCCCAGTCCCTTCCGTGGTCCAGAATCAGGGCCACAGGAACATTGGTCTCCTCTGCCAGCGTCCTTATGAGAGGCACCATCACATCTGCTCTGGCATGTTTGGTCATCTGCATCTGGCCCATGAGAATGATTAATGGTGACTGGAGTTCGTCTGCGGCTGCTATCAATCCTCTTGCCAATTCCAGATTAATGGCAGATGCAGCCAATACGCCGTAATTATTTCTGGATGCGTCATCCAATATCGTTTTCACATCTGTATACATATATCCCTACCCTCGTCTTTCTACATCCGAATCACGGTTTTAACAGCTTCCTGTTTTTGTGTGATGGCATACTCCATAGCTGCCTGTATCTTCTCAAACTCAAAATAATTGGTCACTATCTTTTTAGGCTCTGCCTGTCCTTCGCTGCAAAGCTCTATGGCTGCCGGATACAGATTTCGGTAGCGAAATACTCCCAGTATGTCAGCCTCTTTTGAATTTGTCTTGAAAAAGTTAAAAGGTGTTTCCCCGAACACATTCCCTACCATTACAATCTTTCCTCCACGTTTCACCAGATCCGCTGTCAGTGCGGCTGTTTTCTGGCTTCCCGCGGTTTCAAATATTACGTCATATCCTCTGTTGGCTGTTATCTGTGCGGAGCGTGATATAATATCCTCTTCTGATGAATTGACCACATGCCTGGCACCTATGGTACCGGCCATATCAAGCCTGTTTTCATATAAATCTGACATAGTCACATTTGTTATTCCTCTGGCCAGACATGCCTCCAATGTCATCAGGCCAATGCAACCGGCTCCCAGTATCAGCACAGACTGACCGGTCCTGAGATTTGCCCTGTCTACTGCATGCATTCCTACCACAAGCGGTTCCAGAAGCGCCCCCTCCACTGTATCCATTGCATCAGGCAGCCTGAACGACCATCTGGCGGGATGGCTGACATAACGGCTGAATGCCCCATTCAGCCATGGACGTGCTCCCAGAAACCGTACATCAGGACACAGGTTATACCGGCCGCTCATGCAGAACTCACAACTGCCGCAGGGAACACCTGGTTCCAGAGCAACGCGGTCACCTGGTATGATTCCTTTTACACTTTTTCCAACTGCTGCCACACGTCCGGCACATTCATGGCCCAGCACCACCGGAAGTTTTATATCCTTTACCGCGTAATGCGGATCCTCAAATATATGCATATCACTTCCGCAGATTCCCACATGGGCCACTTCAACCAGCACATCCGTATCCGAAACGGACGGCATATCACAATCCATAAGCTCTAATCTCTGTTTATCAACCAAAAATGCTGCTTGATTCTTCATTTTTACCCCTTTACTGAACCGGCAGTCAGACCTGCCACCAGGTTCTTCTGTATGAACATGAACAGGATAACCACAGGAATCATGGCTGCCACTGCTCCTGCTGATATAATGTCCCATCTCAGGTCGTACTCTCCTACCAGGGATGCCAGCGAGACAGGGAGTGTCCTGTTATTGGAAGTGGTGAACATGACCGCAAATAAATATTCATTCCAAGAATTGATGAACACGTAGGTACCTGTAGCGATAAGTCCAGGTTTCAGAAGCGGCATTACCACATAATATAAAAGCTGGGGGACATTAGCTCCGTCTATCTTTCCTGCCTCCTCCAGTTCCAGAGGGATGCTCTTCATGTATGAGGTAAGGAGCCATATGCTGAAGGGTATGGTAAATGTACAGTATGAAACTACCAACGCAACAGGAGAACCTATGAGCTTCAATTTATTAAACACCACAAACAGCGGAGTCAGGTACAGGACCGACGGAAACATGTATAACAGCAGGATACCGCTGAGTGCCAGATTCTTTCCCCTAAACCGGTATCTGGCAAAGGCATAGGATGCCATGGATGATACAAGCATGGAGATACAGCTGGTAATTACTGCAATAACGATACTGTGAAACATACTGGCAAGGAAATCCGTACTCGTAAATAGCGTTACATAATTCTGAAAGGTCGTTTCCCTGGGCAGGATTTTTATGTTGGTTGTATACAGTTCATCCGTAGGCTTTATGGACGTCAGGAATGTCCATATATAAGGAAATATCACAAAGCATACAATCAGGAGAAGCGGAATAAGCATTACAAGCTTTTGAATTCTTTTAGTCCTTTTCATCTTCATCCCCCCGCCTCGTCAACTTTAAATATATGGTCATAAAAAGAATCATAAACAAAGTACCATAGATTGCTATGGTGGATCCCTGTCCGAAATCCAGGGATTTCTGCGCCTTGATATAGGCTACAAGGGACACGGTCATGGAACTGTGTCCTGGTCCCCCTCCCGTCATAAGATAAAGTACTTCTACATTATTAAACACCCAGATAATTCTCAGCATGCAGGTAGTTATAATTGTAGGCATCAGCTCCGGCAGTGTTATATACAGGAATTTTTGCCATGAATTGGCCCCGCTTATATCCGCAGCCTCATACAGGTCTGCGGATATGGTCTGTAGTGCTGCCAGTATCATAATGGCAAAGAAGGGAATTCCCTGCCATATCATGGTTACAATCTGGCTGTACAGCGCCGTCTGGGAAGACCCCAGCCAAGGGATGTTTTTGCTTATGATGCCTAAGGACGTCAGACATTTGTTCAGGACACCAAAATTACCGTTATAAATCCAAACCCACATAAGTGCAATCACCACACCCGGAGTAACCCAGGGCATCAGCGTAATAGAACGGATGATGCCCCTGCCCCGGAATGGGACATTCAGGATCATTGCCAACACCAGTCCAAACAGGAACTGACAGGCCACTGTTATCCCTACCCATTTTACCGTATTTCCCAGGGAAGCCAGAAAGGTCTCATTCCTCCAGACAGATATGTAGTTTTCTAAACCGATAAACTGTCGATTTACATAATCCGTCAATTTATAATATTGGAAACTGAGTCCAACCGCATAACAGATTGGATAAATAATAACTCCCACCACCAGCAGGAATGCCGGCATCAACAATATGATAGGAATATAAATGTCTGATTTCCTGCACCTTTTTCCAGCTGCTTTTCCCCGATTCATACGCTCACCCTCTCATGGTCTTAATACTACATTTCTCCGTTCAGACACTTGTCCAGCTGTTCCAGCATCTCCATGCTGCTCAGTTCTCCCATCAGGGCCCTCTGGAATGTCTGTGCCCACATCTCTTCTGTATAAGTAGTAATTTCAGGCCCTACAGGTAATGTATGGGCAGAAAGCATATTATCCATAGATACCTTATACGCCTGATCATTCTTATACTTGTCCAATGCCTGGACGGAAGACATAAACGGTACCTGCTGCAGCTTCTCACACCGCACATCGTGAATCTCAGGTGAAGACGCCCATTTCACAAACTCCTCCGCTGCCTCCAGGTTCTTGGAATTGGGATTAATAGCCCATCCTGTCATCTCCTGACACCCAAATGCCTGACCGCTCTCCCCAGTAGGAACAGGTATCACCTCAAAATCATCACCAAAGGTTTCCTTTATGGTTGTAATGGATGCAATATGATGATACAGCATGGCTGTGACACCTGATTTAAAATTAGTTAGAACTTCACTGAATCCGTCTGTAATTGCTGACGGAGGCACATAACCATTCTGATACAGATCAATGTACTTTTGGTTCATCTCAGCCAGTTTCGCATCAGCCAGTGAAGCCTTGCCCTCTGCATCATAATAATCCTTATCCTTCAATGCGCTGAATACAAAGGATGACCACATGTAATGGCCGCCGTTACCGCCGCGCATACCAAATCCATACTGATCTGTTTTGCCGTCCCCGTCCGTGTCCACAGTCAGTTTCTCACAGGCATCAAAGAATTCATCTACAGTCTTAGGATAATCAATTCCGGCCTTCTCGAACATTGACTTGCGGCAATACAAATACATTACAATGGTGGTCCGGGGATACAAGTACAGCTTATCCAATCCTGCCCTCATTTGCTCCAGCATAAAGTCATCCACTTCATCTGCATACTCCCATCCCTCAAACACGTCTTCCATATTCATCAGGCCGCCCATTCCATACAGTTCCGGAGCCCACATTGGTTTACAGATAAACACATCCGGTCCTGTTCCCGTGCTTATGGCCGTTATGAGCTTATCATGAAAACTAGATGACGGTACGGATTCAAAATTCACCTTAATCCGATCTCCTGCATAGGCCTCCCACTTATCTTTAAGCATGTTCTCTATTGTCCCCTGCTCGTCTTCCCAATACCAGTATGTCAGCTCTATGGGTTCCTGCGTTCCCTCCGCTTCACTCTGAATATTTTTATCCGTTACTGCTTCTGCCGCCTTTTCAGCTGCCTTGTCCGTAGTAGCAGAGCCGCCTCCGCCGGAACACCCTGCCAAGGAAATGAGCATTGATACACATAGTCCTATTGCCGTTACTTTTGCCAAACCTCTTTTCATCTTGAAATACCTCCTACTCCTTCTCTTTTGTTTTACAACTCGTTTAATGGGCACAGGCCGCTAATGGTATCATATGATTGAATACAGATAGATGCGGCCCATGCAGCTATTCCCAAAGCTGTCTTTGCATTATCCTCATGCAGGAACGAGGACAAAAAACCTGCTATTGCAATATCGCCGGCTCCCGTTCTGGACAAAATCCGTTTAACCTTTACTGGTTTCTGCCAGATTTTCCTGTCATACCATCCGTTCAGGCTGTTCGGAGCGGCTTTTCCCATATTCCCCCACCTCTCTTTCTCTGCTGTTCTCAAGTACATTCCCTCATGACCACATTTCAGCATAACTATAGTCCCGCCCATTTCCAGAAGCTCATCCGCCAGTTTCTCAGCCATTCCTCTTACATCAATATAATCCAGAAGATTATTGGCCCCTGCCTTACGCACCATCTCAACATAATCCTCCCTGTGAAGGAAAAAAATGCTCTCCTCCAGGCTGGGTAAAAACAAGTCCACATAGGGCAGTATCCGCTGCAGGATTGGTCTCCAATTCACATGACCCAGAAATGTCTTTAAGTCAGGAAGACTCATGTCAAGGGATATGGTGATTCCCTTAGACTTTACATTTTTTAACAGGTCCTCCAACTCCTCACCTTCATTTTCCACCAGGTACTTCATGCTGGGAGGATAACCAAAGTGGAACAGCTTCACTCCTTCCAGCATCTCGTCAGTAATATCCGCCGCCTTAAAAAGCTGAGATGCCCCTCTGCTGTGAAGTGTCATTTTATCCTTACTTGGCAAAGCGATGGCAACACTGGCCGAGGACTGTTCTCCCATCATTTCAATCAGAGTATAATCTGTGTCATAGCGGTTTAAGATTTCCCTTACAATTTCCCCTACGGAATCATCCCCGATTTTACTGACCAGTCTTACATCACATCCAAGCTTCTTTAACCCCAGACCTGTATTCCCTACTTCCCCACCCAAATATATATGGGTATAAGAACATTCCGTGGTCTTACCCTCGCTCAGGAATATTTCCGGTATTGGCTGTCCCTTCGGAATATATACTTCCGGAATAATATCCAATACAATGGAACCTGCCACTAATATCTTCTTACTCTCCATATATCCCCCATTTTTATATAATTTGTATATTTTTTTGTGCTTTTTCTTCTATCTATTAGAAATAATATCATATTCTATGCTGTCTTTTTTTCTGTTTTGTCCTGATTTTTTTGCGTTTCTTGATGTGTTTTTAACTGTGATTATTTTCTTTTTGTTTAAATTTTCAGATATAATATATATTATTTTCTTTTATACGCAACAATTTTTACCTTGTTTCAATATTTATATCCATATTTCCGATGTTTTTGGTCCCCCTCCCTGTATGATTGCGATTTTTTTACAACATTTGCAAGTTTTTACACCAGTCGCATAAAGCAAGGATTAAAAATTACAGTTGAGCAAGCCGGTCCATCCTTCATTCTTCCTCGTTTTGTTATCTACAGCTAAACTAATTATCTTATGCCAAAAACGCAGATATGCGGCTGTCCCCCGCCGGACAAACCGCATATCGCATTCAATCTTCAATTTCCCCTGATTGGCTGTTTCCCTATTTCACCAACGCAAACTCATAAGCCTCCCTGATCCACCCCATCAGCTTATCATCTATCTCATCCTCACTCTGTACAATCACATGATGGGTCCAGCGGTTGGGGTAAGGCTCTGTTGCCGCCTCAATCCGGCTGTCTTCTATGCGATGGCTTACTCCGAACGTTACAACCATATAAACGCCCTTTCTGCCCCTGAACCGTCTGGAAGGGTGCCAGATAAAAGCAAACTGGTAACGGTTTGAAAAGGCAATCTGTGATTTCTGGACCTTAACCTGAACGGGTCCCAGCTCCTTAAGCAGACGCTTTGTGAACGCCTCATAAATGGGCAGGGCCTGGGGCATTTTTTCAAAAAACAACAGTACTGATGAATCCATATGACTCCTCCCTTCTGAAAGTGATGTATCCTATTCCGATTATATCACAAGATTAATCCTGAATTATTTATTCTTACCTGCTGTCTGTGAGTATTCTCCATGAACATGTAAAAAATATAGTTTTTTCCATCAAAAAGGGGCCCTGCGGCATACTCTGCCGCGGCCCCTTTTGTGCCTGTCAATTAGTACCGGTCCGTACTGTCTATACTCCAACCGCCGCCTTCATCTGCTTTACATAATCGCAGACAGGCTCCACACAGTTTATTCCGTATCTGGCAACCATTTTCACAATGGCGCTTCCCACAATAACCCCGTCTGCCTGTGAGGCCATCCTGCCGGCCTGTTCCGGAGTGGAGATGCCGAATCCTATGGCACATGGCACATCCCTGCCCTGCTTTACGGTGTCCACCATTTCCTTAATATTTGTGGTAATCTCGCTTCGGACGCCAGTGACTCCAAGAGATGATACACAGTACACAAATCCGTCGGATTCCCTGGATATGGCCTGGGCCCGTTCCCTGGATGTGGGAGCCACCAGATATATCAGGGTCATATCGTATTTTTTGCATGCCGGCAGCAGTTCCTCCCGCTCTTCAAAGGGCATATCCGGTACAATCAGGGCGTCTATTCCACAATCAGCTGCATTTTTCATAAACTTATCCACACCATATGCAAACACAGGGTTAATATAGGTCATAAATGCCAGCGGCACATCTGTTTTTTGGCGTATCCGGCGCACCGTATCAAATATTTTATCTGTGGTGGTTCCGGAGGCCAGGGCCCGAAGGTCAGCCTCCTGGATGACAATTCCCTCAGCCACCGGATCGGAAAATGGTATGCCCAGCTCAATCAAATCCGCTCCTGCCTCTGCCATGGCCGGCACAAGGGCCTCTGTCACGGAAAGGTCCGGGTCGCCTGCTGTTATGAAAGGTATGAATGCCTTCTTATTCTCAAAAACCTGCTGTATCCTATTCATAGAGTTCTACCCCCTTATATCTGGCAATTGCCGCCACATCCTTGTCTCCCCTGCCGGAAAGATTGATAACAATAATCTGGTCTTTATCCATGGAACCAGCTATCTTCCTGGCATAGGCCACCGCGTGCGCGCTCTCCACTGCTGGTATGATTCCTTCCATACGTGACAGATATTCAAAGGAATCCACTGCCTCATCATCTGTCACAGGAACATACTGTGCCCTGCCGCTGTCATGCAGCTGCGCGTGCTCCGGCCCGATACCCGGATAATCCAAACCAGCTGAGATGGAATACACCGGTGCAATCTGCCCATATTCATCCTGGCAGAAATAAGATTTCATGCCGTGGAAAATGCCCAGACGGCCTGTTGCTATGGTAGCTGCGGTCTGCTCTGTCTCCACACCCCGTCCCGCTGCCTCGCAGCCTACCAGCTTCACGTCCTTTTCATCTATAAATTCATAAAAGGCTCCCATTGCATTGCTTCCGCCGCCCACACAGGCAATTACCATATCGGGAAGCTTTCCTTCCTTCTCCATAAGCTGCTCTTTGATTTCCCTGCTGATAACACTCTGGAAATCCCTTACCATCATGGGGAAGGGATGGGGACCCATGACAGAACCTATGACATAATGTGTATCGGAGATACGGTTAGTCCACTCCCTGAGCGTTTCATTGACAGCATCCTTTAATGTCTGGGTTCCGCTGGTCACCGGATGCACCTTGGCCCCTAACAGCTCCATACGGTATACATTAAGTGCCTGGCGGTCCGTATCCTCCTTGCCCATGTAAACCTCGCATTCCAGACCCAACAGGGCAGCTGCGGTGGCAGTGGCCACACCGTGCTGTCCGGCCCCTGTCTCGGCTATAACCCTGGTCTTTCCCATCTTCTTGGCCAGAAGGACCTGCCCCAGTGCGTTGTTGATTTTGTGGGAGCCGGTGTGGTTTAAGTCCTCTCGTTTCAGGTAAATCCTGGCCCCGCCCAGGTCCTTTGTCATCTTCTCTGCAAAGTAGAGACGTGACGGACGGCCTGTGTATTCCTCCAGCAGATACTTTAACTCAGCCTTAAACTGTGGATCCTTTTTATAATACTCATATGCTTTTTCCAATTCCGTGACAGCGCTCATCAGTGTTTCCGGTATGAACTGGCCGCCATGGATTCCAAATCTTCCTCTTGACATTTCTGTTTCTCCTTTTTTTAAACGATTTTTCACCGCAGGACCTGGGCTATTTCCTCCATCTTCCTTCTGTCCTTCCTGCCCCCTGTTTCCACCGCGCTGCTGACATCAATACAGTAGGGTCCATGGGCTGCTGCCTGCCTTATGTTGCCCAGATGTATGCCGCCTGCCAGGAAATAAGGCTTTTTTAACTCCGGTATCATGTTCCAGTCAAACTGAGTGCCGCTGCCTCCGTACCTGCCCTTTGTATAGGTGTCCAGAAGCAGGTAATCGCAGGTCAGCTCCTGGGCTTTTAAAATCTGTTCCCTGCTTCTGACCCGCACCGCCTTGATGACCGGAAGCGGGGTGTGTTTCTTCAGTTGTCTTATGTAAGCCTCATCCTCATCTCCGTGGAGCTGTATCAGGTCAATCACCCTTTCCTTTTCCCGGTGCCCTGCCAGCTCCAGTATCTCCTCCATGGGCGCATTGACAAATACGCCCACGGCCCTGATTCTCTTATCCAGCTCCCGCCTTAACTGGGCGGCCTTATCAGGCGTAACCCTGCGGCTGCTCTCGGCAAATACAAAGCCGATATAGTCCGGCAGAATGTCATTGGCCGCCAGTATATCTCCAAACCGGCTGAGACCGCATATCTTAAGCCTGCATGTCTTCATCATTCATCTCCCTGTCCTGTTTCCTCTATCTGTCCCGGTTCATGTCCGGCCCTACCGTATCCGGGACTTAAGTTCCCTGAGAGCCTGCTTTTTATCTGCCGCCCGCATCAGGGTCTCTCCCACAAGAACCGCATCTACCTGGTTCTCCGCCAAAAGCTCTATATCCTCAGGCGTCCTGATTCCGCTCTCTGCCACAAATATAGTGCCCCGGTCCACCAGCTTCCTGAGCCTCAGGGCGTTTGTGAAGTCTACCTCAAACGTGCCCAGATTGCGGTTATTGATTCCAATGATATCGGCCCCTGCCTCTGCTGCCATGGCTACTTCCCGGTCCGTATGGGCTTCCACCAGGGAGCTAAGGCCCAGTCTGCCGCAGATGCCCATATACCGTTTGAGCTGTTCCATGTCCAAAAGGGAACAGATCAGCAGGACAGAGGAGGCGCCCAGCACCTTTGCCTCATAAATCTGGTATTCGTCCACGGTAAAATCCTTGCGCAGCAGCGGAAGGTCTATCTCACCATGGATTTCCTCCAGGTACCGGTCTGCTCCTAAAAAGAATTCAGGCTCGGTCAATACGGATACAGCATCTGCGCCGGCTTCCTGGTATTGTCTGGCTATTTCCACATAAGGAAAATCAGGAGCAATCAGTCCCTTTGAAGGCGAAGCCTTTTTAACCTCACAGATAAAGGAAACTCCCGGTTTAGACAGCGCCGCCTTAAAAGAATATCCTCCCCCTGTTCCGTCTTCCCCTTTAATATCTTCCCTCTTAATGCCTTCTCTCTCTCTGCATTTGAAGGCTTCCTTCATCACCTGTTCCAGCGGTTTTACCTGCTTTCTTTGCTCCACCCGTTTCCCGGCGGACCGGGCAATGGTATCCAGTATCATGACGCCTTCACCTCTCCTGCTGCTTTTTTGGTTGCCTGGATAAATTCTTCCATCTTAGCCATGGCTGCTCCGGAATCAATCATGTCCTGTGCCGTCTTGACACAGTCCCTCACCGTGCAGTCATCAATTCCCAGATATAAGCTGATGGCCGCGTTCAAAACCACTACATCCCGCTTCGGTCCTTTCAGGCTTCCGGACAGGATATTCCTTGTTATCTGTGCATTCTCCTCAGGTGTTCCTCCGATGAGTTCTTCCAGATTGCATACGGTCAGGCCCAATTCCTCAGGCGTCATATCATAAGCCGTAATTTTCCCGTAACGGATTTCACATACATGGGTGGGGCCGGTAAGTGTCGCTTCATCCAGTCCGTCTCCCCCGCATACCACCATTCCCCTGGTAACTCCCAGGTTAGCCAGCACCTGGGCCAGCGGTTCCACCAAATCCCGGCTGTACACCCCTAACAGCTGCATGGATGCGCCTGCCGGATTGGACAGGGGGCCTAATATGTTAAATATACTTCTGATTCCGATTTCTTTCCTCACAGGAGCCGCATATTTCATAGAGGAATGGTATGCCGGCGCGAACAGGAAGCACATTCCGGTGTCCTCTAAAACAGTTTCAGCCTGTTCCGCCGTCAAAGCCAGCTCTGCCCCCAGTCTTTCCAGCACATCTGCCGCGCCGCTCTTACTGGATACGCTGCGGTTTCCATGTTTTGCCACCCGTATGCCTCCGGCGGCAGCCACAAATGCGCTGGTGGTGGAAATATTAAAGGTTCCCACCTCGTCCCCTCCTGTTCCCACAATGTCCATCACCGGAAAGGGCGGCGACAGCTTTACCGCCTTATCACGCATAACAGTGGCGCAGGCCGTAATCTCATCAATGGTCTCTCCCTTCATCCTCAGGGCTGTGAGAAATGAGGATATCTGCGCCTGGGTGGCGTTTCCGCTCATGATTTCATCCATAACCTCCTTGGTTGTTTCAAAATCCAGATTCTTATTTTCTACCAATTCATGAATTGCTTTCTGTATCATAGTCATTCTCCTTTTTTACAATGCCTGATTTTTATTTCTGTTTCGTTTGTCTCTCACCATTTACATTGCCTGTATCGTCCCGATATTAAGGAAGTTTTCCAGTATTTTCCTTCCATCCGGTGTTAATATGGATTCGGGATGGAACTGCAGACCGTATATGGGATAGTCCCTGTGCGAAACTGCCATGACCTCTCCTTCCATACAGTCCAGGGCCACCACTTCCAGTTCCTCGGGCAGGCTCTCAGGCACTGCGGACAGGGAATGATATCTGGCAGCCGGTATAACGGACGGCAGACCTTCAAATAACCGGCATCCGCATCCCATCTTTTCCGGAAGTCCGGACTTTTCTTCCTTTATATGACTGTTCAGCCTGATATTGCTCTGCTTTCCGTGCATCAGCTTCTTTGCATGGGCAATGGTTCCGCCGAAAGCCTCGCATATACCCTGATGTCCCAGGCACACACCCAGAATAGGCATTTTTCCCTTAAGCTTTATCACTGCTTCCTCCAGTATGCCGGCATCCCGGGGATATCCCGGTCCGGGCGACAGTATCAGGTGGCTTGGTTTCATGCTTTCTATGTCATCCACAGTTACCTGGTCGTTGCGGACTACCTTTATATCCGGCTCAATACTCCCAATCATCTGTACCAGGTTATAGGAAAAGCTGTCATAATTATCAATTAATACGATCATCTGTCGTCTACCTCCCCTGCCTGAAGGATGGCCTGAATAACGGCCTTGGCTTTATTTGCTGATTCCTCGTATTCCAGTTCCGGAACACTGTCCGCCACGATTCCGCCTCCTGCCTGGACCGTAACCTTTCCTGCCTGCTTTACCGCCATGCGTATGGCGATGCATGTGTCCAGGTTTCCGGTAAAATCCAGGTATCCCAGGGCTCCCCCGTAGATTCCGCGGGGAACGGACTCCAGTTTTTCAATAATCTCACACGCCCTTATCTTAGGCGCTCCCGATAGGGTGCCTGCCGGAAGCAGGGCCTCCACCGCCGAACAGCCGTCCAGGCCGGGTTTTATATTTCCTTCCACCTGGGAACAGATATGCATGATTTTGGAATACTTGTGTATCATCTTGTACTCCGTCACCTCCACGGACCCGAACTCAGCGATGCGTCCAATATCATTCCTTCCCAAATCCACCAGCATATTGTGCTCGGAAAGTTCCTTTTCATCTGCCAGAAGTTCTTCCTCCAGCCTTCTGTCCTCCTCGTCCCCGGCTCCCCTTGGCCGGGAACCGGCTACCGGAAAGGTAGTAAGGCGCCCGTTTTCAAGGCGGACCAGTGTTTCCGGGGATGTACTGATGATTTCATCCTGGTCTATGTTCATATAAACCATATAAGGAGATGGGTTGGTCGTCCTTAAAACCCGGTAGGCGTTCAGCAGACTGCCTTCATAGGAACTGGTAAACTGTCTGGATATAACCGCCTGGAAGATATCCCCGTCCAGAATATACTCCTTTGTCTTTTCCACCGTACCGCAGAATTCTTCTTTGGAAACACTGCATACAAAGGATGGTTTCTCCGGTGAGGACAGCCTCTTAAGAGGTGCAGTGTCACTGATAAGGGAGGCCATTTCCTGTATTTCCTCACAGGCCCTTTCGTACTCCTTCATCAAATATTCCAGACCGCCGGAGGTGTTCCCATTTTCCCGGCCTTCACAACGCTTCCGGCCTTGGCACCGCTCCAGCTCTTCACAGATTCCCCTCTCTGTCCTGCCGGTTTTCATGTTTACCACAATCTGTATCTTCTGTTTCAGGTGGTCATAGGCTATGACCTTGTCAAAGAGCATCAGATCAAAGTCATTTGCACCGCCTCTGCTGATATGAAGGGTGGGCTCCGCGTACTCAATCATTGCATATGCAAAATACCCCACAAATCCACCGGTAAAGGGCGGCTGCCCTTTCAGCCGGGGCGACTTGTACTGTGCCAATATCTCACGAAGCACATCCATGGGATGATCTGTTTGTACTTCCCTGGATGGGAACCGGCTGACATGGCTCTCAATCTTCACCTTCCCGCAGCGGCAGGCAACGCGCATCACCGGGTTATATCCGAGAAAGGAGTAGCGTCCCCATTTTTCGCCGCCCTCTATGCTTTCCAACAGGTAAAAACGGCTGCTCCTCTCCGCTATACGTCTGAGCAGTGTTATGGGGGTCACTACATCCGCGTAAATCTCGCGGCAGATGGGAATTATATCGTATTCCCCCGACAGACTTAATATTTCATCACAAGCTGGGATTATCATTTACCTTAACTCCTTTCCTTCAAACCGGCTGTTTATTCTGAGCCCATCACCATTCCCGGGTCCGGGCGTCACATTCATCAAAAAAAAGAAGCCCTTATCCCTGCTGACTACATCTGTAATCAGCAGGGACAAAAGCTTCTTCCGGCTTCTGCGGTACCACCCTGGTTGGCGCTTTTCATGTCCTGCACTCTCCCCGCCATTCTCCGGTCTGGGAATTAAAAAAGCATCAAGTTAAAATTAACCTGATGCTGTGTCATCGAACAAAGAAATAAAATACGCCCGCTCTGCAACGCACCATCATGCGTTCTCCCTGGTAACGGTGGGATACCCGTCAGCCCATACTCCCATCAGACATATCTCTATGACCCTGGTTTCCAGCTGCCCTCGCAGGTCCATTCAGACTCTAATCCAATGCTCCCTTACACCGGCCGGAAGCTCTCTGCGCCTGGAATTACAATCTTACTTACTCCTGCTCAACAGTTTTTTATGTTTTGTTGAATGTTGAACTCATTATAATCAGCCCATTTCCAAATGTCAATGGTTTTTTTGAAAGTTTTTATATTTTTTCCATTTTCTTACACTGAGCCGGCCCGCAGGTCCTGCCCGGACAGCCGTGTTATCTCCTCCATTGCTTTTACCAGCTTTTCTGTGGTCTCCCGTATATTCGGCGCCCCGAATATGCCTGAAACAATGGCTGCTCCCGCTGCATGGCTGCCGGACAGACGTCCTATGTTATCCAGACAGATTCCCCCGATGGCCACCACAGGAATATCCACACAGTCACAGATTGCATTCAGGGTCTCCATTGTCATGGGACGCGCATCTGCTTTTGTGCTGGTGCCGAATATGGCCCCGCTGCCCAGATAATCCGCACCTGCTGCCTGGGCTTTTCTGGCCTGCTCCACTGTTTTTGCCGTAACTCCCAGTATACGGTCAGGCCCCAGAAGCCTTCTGGCCTCAGACGCCTCCATATCGTTTTGGCCCACATGTAGGCCATCCGCGCGGCAGGCCAGGGCCAGCTCCAGATTGTCGTCAATCATAAGGGGCACATTATATTCTTCTGTGATTCTGCGGATGTCCCAGGCCGTTCTCATCACTTCCTCAAAATTACCTTTATCCAGTTCCTTTTCCCTGAGCTGAACCATGGTTGCGCCGCCTTTTAACGCCTCCTCCACCTGCTCCTTAAGGGATAGCTTACCGGTCCATGCCTTGTCGGTTACTGCATAAATCAAAAGCTGTCTTCTATCAAATCTCAATTTTCTTACCTCTCTCCAGTGTCCCGTCATCCAGAAGGCTCATTTTATCCAGCAGATACATGCGGAATGTGCCTGTTCCGCCTCCCCGCTTTGCAGTCTCTGCGGCCGCCAGTTCTCCGCAGAGCCCGTGTGCGCTGAGAGCCGTGACCGCAGCCTCCTCTGTCAGACCGGACAGTCCCGGTTCCCCATACAGACCGCAGAACGCTCCCATAAGCCCGTCCAGCATACAGCCGCTGCCTGTAATCCTGGCCATCCAGGGATGGCCGTTTCTGACAATGAACCTTTTTTCTTTTCCGGCCACCACATCTTCTATTCCGGTCATGACCACAACCGCGCCTGTAAGGTCCCTCAGGGAACAGGCCGTTTCCATACGGCTCTCAATGGTACCAAAGGTTTCCGAATCCACACCGCAGGTGTTGCCCGCCTCATGTCCTCTCAGTTCCTGGTTCAGGGCCCGGATTTCCGCCTCATTTCCCCGGATCACAGAGGGGGATGTCTTCCGGATTATATCAATGGCTGTCTGTCTGCGAAACCGTGATGCAGTGACTCCTACCGGGTCCAGGATAACGGGAAGGCCCAGGCCGGCCGCTTTTCTTCCCGCTGCCTCCATGGCCGGTATGGTCCTTTCTTCCAGGGTCCCCAGGTTAAGGACAAGGCTGCTGCAGATGGAGGTAACATCCTCCACCTCATGCAGCCCCTGGGCCATAACAGGAGAGCCGCCTGCGGCCAGGACCATATTGGCCACGTCCCCTGCCGTAACATAATTGGTTATACAATGTACTCTGGGAGAGCGCTCCCTTAAGTCCTTCATCCATTGTCTCTGCATTATCTGATTTATCCTTTTTCTTGTTATCTTCCCATGGCTTTGCCGGTCTGTACATCCAGATCCAGCATCCGCCTCATATACTGAAACGCCCCGGACTTATACAGCACGCCAATCAGGAACGCGGCAATGACCGTACCGCACATGGTGCTCATAAGAAATGGGATTACATAGGCAAAAATGGCTGCTTCCTTCCCCATCACCAGCGTGGCTACCGGATAGCAGAGCATTCCGCCCAGTATGCCGGTGCCGAACACTTCCCCAATGTAGGCCAGTGTCAGTCTGCCGAAACGCTGGTACAGATACCCCCCTAAAAATGCGCCCACCATGCTGCCCGGAAATGCCAGCAGACTGCCTGTCCCCATCAGATTCCTGATAAAAGATGTGCAGAACGCCATCCCCACCCCATACCACGGCCCAAGGAAAACGCCGGCCAGTACATTGGCAAGGTGCTGAACCGGAAAGCACTTTGATGCCCCTATGGGGATGGAAAAGCCGGATAAAGACACGGCCACCGCTGTCAGCATGGCGCTTACCGCCAGTTTTTTAATGTTTACTTTCATAGTCATACCTCCATGTTTTTTACTTGGAGCCCGCCTATCTTCCTGGTAGAGAGGCATATTTTCTGGTACAGCGGCGTATTTCCTGCACAGCGTTAAATCCTGCTTATGTCCATACCGCGCAAAAGGCCGGAACTTTTCTCTGATATAAAAAAGCCCATACCGCGCGGGATATGGACTTACATTATGCATTGAATACACATACATGTCTCATATTTCCCTACGTTGGCATTACCCAAATCAGGTGCGATAGGTCGAAGTTCGATTACTTCCTCTCAGCCTGCTTCACAAGCTCCCTGTTGTCATTTAGCATAGCACCGGACTATTTATTTGTCAATCCGAAATCATTCAAACTCTCACATACCTTCTGAATACAACAAAAAAAGAGCCGGGGCAGAGCCTGCGGACTCTTTGCTTATCATCTGTAAAATTATGCTCCGTCCCCATCACTCAGAGGCCTAATACGCCCTGGCCTCCCTGGTTAGAACCAGGGTTTCTATGGCATATGCCACACCATCCTGTATATTGGAGCGGGTCTGGCATCTGGCGATACGTTTAATGCTCTCCATGGCATTTCCCATGGCAACCGTATATTTTATGTCCATGGACAGCATGGAATAGTCATTCTCGCTGTCTCCTATGGCCATGATTTCATCCGGTCTCACGCCCCTGGAGGACGCGTAAAAAGCCAGAGCCCGGCCCTTTTGGGCATGGCTGTGGGTCAGCTCCAGGTTGGTGGCAAAAGAGGACGCAACCGCCAGTTCCTGTATACGGGACAGACGCTCCTTAATTCTGCCCAGGACCTCCTGTGATTCATGAATGACCGATATTTTATAAAATGCCAGCCCCAGCTCAAAGAGCTGTTCTTCCTCTGCAAAGGAGAACCTGTCTCTCACTCCCTCATAGGTAAACTCCGCCATGGGAAGCAGCACATTCCGCTCAAAACATGCCCGGAACTGTGCCTCCTTTGCAGTGGTATAGCTGCCTCTGTCCGTCATGAAATCAAAGATAATGTCCTCCTTTTGGCAGCATTCCAGGATTTCCCTTACCTGCCTTTCAGAGAGCCGTATCTCGTCCATGAGCCTGCCGTCCCAATCATACACAGCAGCTCCGTTCATGCACACCACAGGTGCCCTGAGTCCGGCCTTCTTAAGGGGTTCCAATGCGTCTATATAGCTGCGTCCCGTACAAATCAGGAACTCGGCCCCTGCAGCCTTAAGTCCCTTAAGGGCACGTACATTCCTCTCTGAAATATGCCCGTCAGGACGCAGGAGAGTACCGTCCATATCAATTGCAACCAGTCTTATCATATTTGCCTGCTTTCTGTCAGATATTCTGTCATAGCTCTGTAAACCTGTCAACAATTCCCCTGCACAGGTCCGGCCGGTTAGTAATGATAGCGTCCACTTTCTGCCGCACCAGCATTTCCATATGCGGTTCTTCATTGACCGTCCATACATTCACTGCCAGTCCCTGCCTTCTGGCAGCCGGGATAAGATCCGGATCCTGCATGTGGTACAGGGCCGGATGCAGGGCATCCGCTCCCACTGTACGCCGCCCATAGTCTGCCGCGCCAATCCAGCCGTCCGAGTACAGAAGCCCTGTCTTAAGGCCGCTGTCCAGTTCCTTAAGCCTTACCAGGCTGGGGTGGCAGAAGGATGAATAAATCACCCTGTCCTCCATCCCCATGGAAGCAGTGAGAGCCAGTACCTTTTCCTCAATCTCAGGGTAGAGTATGATGCCGGTCTTAAGCTCCACATTCACTGTCAGCCCCGCAGGCTTTAACAGTTCATAGACTTCCTTAAGCGTGGGAATCCGGGCGTCCTTAAAGTCGGGAAACAGCCTGTTAAAGGACAGTTTCTTAAGCTGGGCCAGGGTATAATCTTTTATGTACCCTGTGCCGTTACTCACCCTGTCAATGGTCTCATCATGGGCCACCACAAGTTCTCCGTCCCTGCTTAACTGAACATCCAGCTCCACCCCGTCGGCTCCCATTTCCGCTGCCAGCCGGAATGCCTCCAGCGTATTTTCCGGCGCGTAAGCCGACGCGCCTCTGTGGGCCCAAACCTGTGTCTTCATACTCAGTATACCCTCCAATCCATGATTATCATTCATTGAGCAGGTTATATTCCCCGATTGCCTTATTAATCTGCTGCGCCATCTCAGATGCAGCCTCCTCCGGGCTGGTTCCGTTGTTAAGCATGTTCTCTATCTCCGTTTCAACCACCTGCCTTGCCTCAGGAAATACGCTGAGCAGGGCGCCTGCTGACTGTGGAGTGGAATCATGAAGCTGGTCAATGGCAGTGCCGAACTGGGGATATTTTTCCAGATTCTCCTTGAATACAGGTTCCTCATGAGCCTTTACAGTCACAGGGAAATATCCTGTCTGGGCGTTCCAGTAAGCCTGGCTCTCCGGTGAAACAAGGAACTTAACAAACTCCCATGTGGCGGCCTTCTTAGCCTCATCCTCATTGTTCAGGGCCCAGAGAGAGGCGCCTCCAATAGACACTCCGCCTTTATCGCTTTCACTGACCATGGGGAAATAAGCGGTTCCCACCTCAAACTTGCCATTTACATCTTCCAGAATCTGCTTTAAGGAGGCAGTGGATCCAAGGGTCATGGCCGACTTGCCGGAACTGAAATCTGCCAGTCCCGCGTCGCCGCCTCTTCCCACATTGGGCGCGTAGCCCTTATCGTACAGTTCCTTCCAGGCCGCCAGTGTCTTTGCCCCAGCTCCGTTCTGGTCAAATTCAACTGCTGTGGCAGCTGCCTCACGTCCATTTCTATTGTTTACATAATTCAGTCCCTGCTTGCAGGTAAACTGTTCAAAAAACCAACCGTAAATGCTCAGGGATATAGGTTCTCCTGCCCCGCCCTTGTTCACCAAATCATCGGCAATCCGGCCGATCTCACCAAGGCTTCCAGGCGCCTGTGTAATGCCTGCCTTGTCAAACATATCCTTGTTGTAGTACAGCAAAGGCGTGGATGAGTTAAAGGGCATGGAATATAAGGTGTCACCTACAGTATAATACGCCGCGATGTTAGGTTCAATCTGTGTTTTATCCCATCCGTCCGCGTCGATTAACTCCTGCATGGGCACCACCCACCCGGAATCAATCATGAACCTGGTTCCAATGTCGTAAATCTGTACCAAATCCGCACCCATATTGCCAATCTGGGCGCTTTTCAGTTTATTGATGGCATCGTCATACTCTCCCTGATACTGGGCCTCCACCCGGATTCCCATGGTGTTTTCTGAATTAAACTTATTTACCAGATACTCCAATGCCTCTCCGTTCACTCCGCCCATGGAATGCCAGAAGGTGATGGAAGCGCCCTCTGCACCTGCACTTTGGGAGGCATCTGTCTGGGATGTGCCTGCCTGGGATGTGCCTGTCTGGGATGCGTCTACCTGGGATGTACCTGACTGGGATGCCCCTGCCTGGGATGCACCTGCCTGGGATGTACCTGCCTGGGAACCCGGGTCGGCCGCAGCGCCCGTGTCTGCTGCCGGCGCTCCGCACCCTGCCAGCATGGATACTGCCAGTAAGGCTGCAGCATAACCGATTAATCTCTTTTTCATAATTGTTATTCCTCCGTTTATTTTTTATTCTTATTTCATTTTCTTATTTCTTTTTCTTCTTTTATTTACTTCTGTAATCCCTTTTCGGGTGTTCCTAACCCTTCACTGCGCCTGAGAACATCCCCCGTATCAGCTGCTTCTGCCCCAATATGAAAATGGAAATGGAGGGCAGGATAATCATGACCACGCCTGCGATCATCAAAGTAATGGACTGGGCGTCCACGCTGTTTAACATGCTGATACCAATTTGCACGGTTCTCATTTCATTGGAGCCGGTCACCAGCAAAGGCCACATATACATGTTCCAGGCATTGATAAAGGTATACACCGCCATGGCTCCTATGGCCGACTTGGTAAGCGGAAGCAGGATGCGGAAAATGAACCTGAGATTTCCGCAGCCGTCAATCTTTGCCGACTCATACAGAGAGATGGGAAATGATTTATAAAACTGACGGAACAGAAAGATTCCCATTGCTGACGTAAGATAGGGCACAATGAGCACCTGGTAGGAATCCAGCCAGTTCCACCGGCTCACCGTCAGATAATTTGATATGATGGTGGCCTCTCCCGGAATCATCATGGTGGCCATTACCAGCATAAAAAGTGCGTTTTTACCCTTAAACTCCAGGAAGGAGAAGGAAAATGCAGCCAAAGAACAGGAAATAATCTGTCCCGCTGTAATCAGCCCGGCTGTGATAAAGGAGTTGCACACAAACCGCACCAGCGGTATTTTTACCAGGGCCTGCCTGAAATTGTCCCATGTAGGCTGCCTGGGCACCAGATTCATTTCCGTGGTAAACAATTCGCCGGGCGGCATAAATGCCACGCTGACCGCATATAACAGCGGCAGAAGAACGAAAAGGGATACCAGCACATTGGCTGCAATCAGGGCTCCTGTCCTGACTCTCCTTACAGTCATGGCTTTTCTGTTGGCTTTCTCCTGTACTTTAATGATTTCCTCGCGGCTGACTCTTTTGCGTCCCTTTATGGTCATTGTCTGTTCCATTAATAGCTGACTCCTTTCTTCTCCGCCTTAAACATCATAAGCGTCATGACCATGATGATGGCAAACAGTATGACGGACTGTGCCGCCGCGCTGCCAAACCTGTAGTTAAAAAACGCATCCCTGTAAATGGAATACACAATCAGGTTTGTGGATTCCCCCGGTCCGCCCTGGGTCAGAATCTTCACCTGGCCAAAGGACTGGAATGCCTGGATGATATTCACTACGATGGTATAAAACATGATTGGGCTGAGACCCGGCAGTGTCAGCCGGAAAAATTTCTGAATCCCGTTGGCCCCATCCACGGATGCTCTCTCGTAGATAGTCTCATCAATATTGCTGAGTCCGGCGCTGAAATACAGGAAGTTAATTCCGCTGTTAAGCCAGGCTGTCAGCAGGGCCACGCATATGAGCGCGTATTTGGGGTCGTTAATCCAATTGATATCAAGTCCCAGCAGCTTGTTTACAATACCGATGGAAGGATGAAGCATGATTTTAAATATCATGGCTGCGGAACTGGACGCAATGGCCATGGGCAGCGCATAAGCCGTGCTGAATATACGGATTCCCGGAAATGCCTTATTGCACAGGACAGCTGCCAGGAGTCCCAGGGCCATGCTCCCCGCCGCCACGATTGCCACGAACAGAAATGTTACTGCCAGACTGTTATAAAATGATTCCGACTGAAACAGCTCCATATAATTTCCCAGTCCCACAAACAGCTTGGCCTGCCCCATTTTATTTGTCTTATAAAGACTCAGGTAAATGGTCTTGAAAAACGGATAAAACAGGAATACGGCAAACACCAGGAGAGCCGGTAAAATATATCCATAGGGCCCTGCCTTTTTTAATAATGAATCTGATTTCATCACTGTCTCCTAATCAAATAAAATATTTTCTTCTGACTGTACATCAAACAACTTAATCTGAGGCATATCCACGTAAAGGCGCAGGAATTCTCCCGGCTTCACCCGGCAGGACGCCGGCATCCTGGCCGACAGCCGGCCCGCATCCCCTGTATTGCCGTGAAGCAGCACCTCGCTTCCCAGCATTTCCCTTACACTTATGTAAACTCCAATCCACCCGCTGTCATTTCCGTTCAAACCATCGGAACCGTTTTTCCGGCTGCATTTTTCCTGATGAAGGTCTTCCGGCCGGATCCCCAGGGTTACCCGTTTTCCCGCAAACCCTTTTTCTTTTAATTTCCTGGCCTGGTATCCTTCCAGAGGAAGCCGCCATCCCTGCCCCAGAAGCCAGACTGTCCCATCCTCTTCCAGCACATCCACATCCAGAAAATTCATAGTGGGGGAACCAATGAATCCCGCCACAAATTTATTTACAGGATTCCGGTAAAGCTCTGCGGGAGGTGCTACCTGCTGTATCATTCCCTGGTTCATAACAACAATCCGGGTACCCAGAGTCATGGCCTCCACCTGGTCATGGGTCACATATATGATGGTGGCATTTAGCTGTTTGTGAAGCTTTGCTATCTCCACCCGCATCTGTGCCCTCAGCTTGGCATCCAGATTGGACAGGGGTTCGTCCATAAGATAAGCCTTTGGCTTTCTCACAATCACGCTTCCGATTGCAACCCTCTGCTTCTGTCCTCCTGATAATGCAGCCGGCCTGCGGTCCAGCAGATGGCTGATTTCCAGAATTCGGGCTGCCTCCCTTACTCTGGCATCAATTTCACCGGGCGCGGTCCTGCGTACCCTGAGTCCGAAGGCCATGTTCTCATACACCGTCATATGGGGATATAAGGCATAATTCTGAAATACCATGGACAGATTCCGGTTTTTAGGTTCGACCATGTTCATCAGGCAGTCATCCATCCATAATTCCCCTGAGGAAATATCCTCAAGTCCCGCAATCATTCTCAGTGTAGTGGATTTTCCGCAGCCTGACGGTCCCACAAAAATAATCAGCTCCCGGTCCCTGATATCCAAATTAAAATCCTTGACCGCATTTTGGCCCCCTTTATAGGTTTTACATACATTTACCAGTGAAATATCCGCCATTTCCGTTCCTTTCTCTCTCCCAAATCTACTTATAGATTCTAAATTGTCCAGGTAAAATCCAAAAGCAGGTTCGCGTAAAATAAAGGTAAAAACAGGTAGAGTTTCCTGGTCCTTTCCGTACGCGGCTAAGGATACAGCTTATATAGAAGGCCAAAAACGCAAAAAGGATTTTGCAATGCAGCTGGTTACTGCCTTGCAAAATCCTCTCTAGTTTGCTGAAATTGTTATGAAATTTGAACCGTGAAAACTGAACTGCGGCATTCCATAGCGGTATCCGTTTTATGCCATATTCAACATACGCTTCATCTTGGTGACCTCGCCATCCAGGTGATTCACTTTTAAATGATACATGGTATTAGGCTGTAATTCCTTTAACGCTTCATCCAGCTTTCGATCCAGGTTCAAATGGCCCTCTGCTATCAGCTGGATATTCCTGTTGGTCTCATTCTCCAGAGTAATCTCTATGTTGGTTACCCTGTCTTTGAGCATCTGAACATCCTCTTTGAGCGTCTGCACGTCTCCTTTGAGCGTCTGCACATCCTCTTTGAGCGTCTGAACATCCTCTTTGAGCGTCTGCACGTCTCCTTTGAGTGTCTGAACATCTCCTTTGAGTGTCTGCACATCTCCCTGCAGCGACCGCACATCTTCTCCTACCGAGGCAAGGCCTCCTTCGATCCCTCCTAACTTCTGCAGGATCAAATCCATCTTCTGATTTTCCGTCATTTTCCCATCCTTTCTCTTATGCAATGGCTGCCAGCCATTGCAGCATCCAACACCTCTCCAAATATTAGATGCCCGTAAAGGCTGATTCCATTATACTATACCGGAAGAGCCATGGCTAGGTAGAAGTTTAAAAAATTCTTGGTTCGGCCTCATATCAGCAGGGGATGCTGAATTCTCTCCAGCTGCGGTCTGTGCGCCGCCGTCCATCACAGTCTCCTGCCGCATTTAGGACAGTACTCAAAATCCTCTTCTGTCTCATATCCACAATTGCAGCATTTTTTCCAGGTCTTATAGGTTCCGCTGTCGTAATAGCCCCTGCGGCGCCCCTCCTGAACCAGAGTCAGGTCGGAACTTTTTATATCTGCCTGCTGGCCGTGAAGCAGCGCCTTTCCCACCTCCGGGTCCAGCTCATAGACAGCATCACAGCAGGACATTTTTACATAAAATCTCTTATTCCACTTGAACAGGGGAATAAAGAAAAAGCTGAAATACATATAGGTCATGTAAACCTGGTATCGCCCGTATCCGCCGCACCGGTCACATATGACAGTCTTTACATAATCCAGTATTTTCTGCCCCTGACTGATTCCTCCTATAAATATCATTGGTATTGTCTCCTATCCTGTATGTACTCCGCCTGTATGTATTCCAAAAGTCCGGGCCGGCAGAAGCCGGCCCGATATTTAACCATATGATGGATGTGCCCCTCTACAGATATGATTTCTTAAGCGCCTTCAAAAGAATCTTAGGCTGCCTGTTGTAAGGCGTCACCGGGCAAATCTTTTTCTTTACATCCAAAAGGCCGTAAACTGCAATGCGCGCAGCGCGTACCGAATATTCCTCAGTAAATACCATGTCCTCCGGAATCTCCACAAACTGGCTCACCATTGCAAAGTTGGTGGAACCTGCCGGAATCACCGGCGGCCTGTCGCTCATCTTGCGCGGCTCAAACTGTGCATCCACATAAGGCATATAGCAGGGAATCACATTGATAACCGTCTTCATCAGTTCCGCAATCCTGTCCTCCGGAATATGAAGATGATGGAGATATTCATTTAACAGCTCCTGGCCGGTACAATCCTTCATAGGCTTCTTTACATAATCGCCAATGGCCTCTGTGTGCAGTCCATATCCCCAGAAAATAGTCTGGTCGGCGGGCTGGTTTACAAAATGAGGCTGCGCCGCAACCACGCTGCTCATAAGCCAGCTGGAATCCTTAAAGGTCATAAGAGCGCCGCTGCCAGGTACATTGCCGGTGAAATTCTCAATGGTCTTTAAGATATCATCGCCTTTGCAGGTAACAGTAAAGCTGAGCCAGTTTGTCTCCTCAGGCTTGGTAAAGAATGGCTCCGGATTTCCCAGTCCCGGCTTCTTTCCGGCCACCTTGGCCCAGAGTTCGCCGCTGATCGGCTTCTTCTCAGGCGCGGGCGCGGGTTTGTAAAGGCTTCCCAGGGTAGCGCTGTCCGTCATGCACGCATTGGTCATGATACAGATATCGCTCTTATTTAGCTGGACCTCCTCCGTCACATAGGAAGGACCGGCCGGAGCGTCTGATTCCTCGCCTGAGTCATCTGTACTCTCCACTTTCTTCTTCAGATACAGGGTCTTTACCGTAATTCCGGGGCCGTCCGCAAAATCTATATCCGTCACTTCGCAGTTCTCACGGAAGTTGACTCCTGCCTTCCTCAGATAAGTCTCCAGAGGACGAATCACGCTGTCGTACTGGTTTAAGGGAGTTCTGGTAACTCCCTCCAGGGTTTCGATACGGCTGAACTCAAAAATCATGCGGTTCATATACCGTCTGAACTCAAACAGGCTGCTGTACTTCTGGAATGCAAAGGTGGTCTGCCACATATACCAGAAATTGGTCTCAAATATATGGGGTGTTTCCTTAAACCAGTCCTGGATGGTCAGGTTGTCCAGCTTTTTCTCATCTGTCATCAGCAGCTTCAGAAGGGCCATCCGGTCAGCCTGGTTAAATCCCATGGATTTCACATCCAGAATGTTGCCGTCCTTATCCACCAGCCTTGCCTTGGCGCAGGTAGGATGGGCATGGTCAAACTCCAGAATTTCTTCCGTAACGCTGCGTCCGGGCTGGCGCAGGGATGGAATGGAGCCAAAAAGCTCCCAGAAGTTCTCATAGGTCTCCTCATTGAGCATACGTCCGCCGCGGCATACAAAGCCCTGCTCCGGCGTACCGATACCGTCATTGCTTCCCCCAAGTATGTGCATGCCCTCGTAAACCGTTATCTGGTTGGCAGGGAACCTGCAGTCCCGGATCAGATACGCGGCAGCAGCCAGGGTGGCCAGGCCTCCGCCTACCAGATAAGCTTTCCTGTCGCCATAATCCCGGTTATTCATCACCGCTTCCTCAATGGCGGCAATCCTCTCATCTTCCTTTTCCTTCCGGCTGTCCTGCAGCTTCTTCACTGCCACGCCCACTGCCGCTCCTGCTGCCGCAGCTGTCAGGATTTTACCCACTTTTTTGTTCATCGACTTACCTTCCTTTCTGTTTTATATATAATTTCTCTGATGATTCAGATAATTGTCCTTCCAGGATTATTCCCCTTTATCCCCGTGAAATACACCACGGACCCCGTTTTTGTATTCCTGGCATCATATTGCGAACCTTAAGCCCCATTTTCCGCTGTGCGGGTAAAATAATTGGACAAGCCGGCGAACTGCTCCAGCGTCAATGCTTCCCCCCTGACAGAAGCAGGAACGCCCAGGCTCTCAATGGCAGCCGCTATCTGCTCCTTTGTATACGGAACCTCCGGCGAGTTATTTAATCCGTTCTGCAGCGTCTTCCTGCGCTGATTAAACGAGGCCCTTATAAGCCGGAACATGACACCTGGCTCGTCCACCTGTACCGGCGGTTCCTTATACCTTGTCAGACGGATAACCGCGGATCCCACATTGGGGCGCGGAATAAAGCAGTTGGGCGGTACATTTGCCACGATATAAGGCTTTGCATAGTACTGCACTGCCAGGGACAAGGCGCCGTAGTCCTTGGAGCCGGGTCCCACCTGCATCCGGTCCGCCACCTCCTTCTGCACCATAACAGTGATATTGTCAATGGGCACATTGCTCTCAAACAATCCCATGATAATGGGCGTGGTGATGTAATATGGGAGGTTGGCCACCACCTTGATAGGCCTTCCACCATTATACTCGTCCACCAACTGGTTCATGTCTAATTTCAGGATATCACTGTTGATAACCGTCACATTGGAATAGCCCTTTAACGTCTCGTCCAGTATGGGCAGAAGATTGGTGTCAATCTCCACTGCAACCACTTTTCCTGCATGCTCCGCCAGGTACTGGGTCATGGTTCCGATGCCCGGTCCTATTTCCAGCACGCAGTCATCCCCGGTAATCCCTGCGGCACTTATGATTTTGTCCAGCACGTGGGTATCTATGAGAAAATTCTGACCAAATTTCTTTTGGAATGCGAACTGATATTTCTGTATGATTTCAATGGTATTTTTCGGATTACCCAAAGTCGCCATGTATTATAATTTCCTTTCTGCGGACCGGATTCGGCCCTCTTTTAAGAGTAATGGATTCCCGTCCAAAAGTCAATGCCTGGACAAAAGAACAGTCAAAAAAGAAGCGCTGTATATCGTACACTACAGCGCTTTTTGTCTATTTGTCAACTCTGTTTCCCATAACCGGGCTGCCTACAGCCGGTAGAGCCTTTTTCCATTTTCCCAGGTGACCTTCACAACGGTTTCCGGGTCCACTCCCTTAAGCTGGCTGACAGCCTCCACCACATAGGGAAGATTGAGGGATGAGTTTCTCTTTCCGCGGTTGGGGACCGGCGCCAGATAGGGACAGTCTGTCTCCAATACAATGGACTCCAGAGGTATATACTCCACCACCTCTTTCAGCTTCCTTGCATTGTTGAAGGTAAGGACACCTCCGATTCCAAGGAAAAATCCCATATTCAGGTACTCCCTGGCCATTTCCCTGGTGTAGGAAAAGCAGTGGACGACGCCTCCGATATCCCCGGCCTTAGCCGCCTTCATCATATCCAGGGTATCCTTTGCGGCATCCCTGCTGTGGATGATGACTGGAAGCTTAACCTGCCTGGCCAAATCCATCTGTGCCTCAAACCATTTTTTCTGTATATCGTGGGCCGGTTCCTCCCAGTAGTAATCCAGGCCGATTTCGCCCACGGCCTTTATCTTCCGGCGGCCACACTGTTCCTTAATCCACTGTAGGCCCTCCTGGTCCAGCTCCCCCGTCTCACTGGGATGGACTCCCATGGCCCCGTATATCCAGTCATAGGATTCGGCCAGCTTCAGGGTACTTCGGCAGCTCTCCAGGCTGGCAGCTACATTCATAACCGCACCGACGCCGGCTTCTTTCAAACGTCCCAGAAGTTCCGGCCGGTCCCCGTCAAATGCCTCATCATCATAATGGGCATGTGTGTCAAATATCATGATGTTAAACTCCTTTTGCAATCCACATGCTCACACCGTACAGAACCAGAAAATGTACCGGGTAAAACACGTAGAACATATATTTAAGCTGAAATGCCCCCCGCCTTCCATTATACAATACAATAGGCGCAAAAGACAAGGCTGACACACAATAGCAGCTGATGCTCTCCACTGCGCAGATTGCCACTCCCGCAACCACCTGGGCCGTATCACTGCGGCGGAACCAGTACATGGCAGCTATGAACAGGACTCCCACCACATTATAATCAAACTGCAGCACCCATGACAACGCGCATCCCGCTGCCAGAGCCCCTGCCTTCAAACACGGATTCTGGGTGGACTCCATGACAGCCATAACCAACACCCCGGCAAACAGGGTAAACATCATATTCTGATAGTGGGGATAATACATGGTATGGTACACAGCCAAATCAAAGGGCACTTCAGACAACAGGGCAAACAGGAGCATCCTGACGGCGTACCACCGGCGGTCCCTGGTGCGCACAAATTCCTCTGCCGTGAGATATGCCAGGATAGGAAACCCCAGTCTCCCCACATAACGGCAGACCTGTCCTGCTATCACCCAGTAATGCCCGGAAGGCGTCAGCAGCACTGCATGATAAAGAGCACTGTCTGTTCCATGAAGAATCCCTCCCTGAATCACCACTGCTCCAATATTATCAATTAGAATTGCCACAATTCCCAGAATCTTCAGCTGGTTTCCCGTAAGCCCCTGTCGGCGGCCGCCGTATGGCCCGCGGCTGCGTCCTCTACCCATATCGTACCCTCTTTCGGGCTTTATAGCCCCCTCATGTTTTAATTTCCTTTCATCATACTCCAAAATGGCGAAAATTGCAAGTTTCTCCCACTTCAGGTCGATTTTTCCAGGAAAGAGGGCATGGTTCTCCCATTTTCATCCAGATTTTGGGGGATTTATATAAGATTGCAGGATCCTAATATCTTTTTGCTTATGCCTGTCCAGGATATGCGGCTCAAATCGGGCGGCGGGGATGCTATGGACGGACCCGCTGCGGCCAAACTTTCTCCGCCCGGTGTTTCCGGCGGCCTGCCATCCGGTCCCAACCTGCTGCTATCCGCTTCCTGCCTGCTGCCATCCGCTCCCAACCTGCTGCTATCCGCTTCCTGCCTGCTGCCATCCGCTTCCTGCCTGCTGCCATCCGCTTCCAGGCTTTCAGCTATCGCCTCAGCCAGGCGCCGTTCAAACTGCGGAAGCTCCTGTTCAACTGGTTCATCCGCATTTACAATGGCTGGCAGGGGCACAAATCTCACGGCACACGTTCCGATATTTTCCTCCAGCCAGGGCCTGACCCCCGGCAAGTCTGTGCAGACCACCTGCAGACCGCAGGCCAGAGCCTCTATCACCACAAGAGGCAGACCCTCGTAAAAGGACGGGAGCACGAAAACATCCGCCTGATTCATCCGCTCTGCCAGCTGGGGCTGGTCCAGCCTTCCAAGGAATTTCACCGGGTAAGGGGACTGGTCCGCCAGCTTCTTAATGGTTTCATACTCCAGGTGGTTTCCATATCCCCCAGCCAGCCATACCTCTATTTTCATAGGAGCCGCGGGCTGTCCTATGCCCTGTCCTTGCTGCTCCCCATCCTTTCTTTGCAGCTGTTCCAGATACGTAAGGCTCCGCAGCAGACTCATAACACCTTTCTTCTCAGACAGCTTTCCGGCGTAAATCAGCCGCTTGACCCCATTCTCCTTTTGAACCGGCATATAGCGGAAAATAGAATCATCAAATCCACTTCCAATCACTTCCAGCCGCTCTCCCGGCACGCCGTATATCCGGCTGATTTCTTCCCTCTGTTCCCTGTGAAGGCAGAACACCTTATCCAATTCCTTTATGTGAGCCAGGATATAATCCCGTTCAAGGCTGTTTTTCTTTACCTGGCGCAGGCCTGTGCCATGGCATATGGCTGCTGTTTTATATTGGGGAAATGCCTCCCGCACCGCTGCTGTAAGCAGATACAGATGATGGCACAGAATCAAATCCGGCCGGAAGCATTCCACCGCCTCCCTTGTTTTCTCCAGAAATACCCTTTTGAATGCGTCCACCATATCCTCTGTCATCCGGCTGTATATGGTGCTCTCATAAGGCATCTCATCCGACATACCCGCGATGGGAAAGGGCAGGCTTTCTGTTTTGTAATATACCGGATAGACCCGGGTCCCTTCGGGAAAATGCATCTCGTCCTCCTCATAGACCCCTGCCACCACGGCCTGTTCATGCCCCAGTGCGGCAAACCCCTTTACCAAACCGGTAAGATAAACACCGCTCCCCGTGCTGTGGGGTTTCTGGGCTGTTATGCTCAGTATTTTCATAATCCCCTCCATTGTTTATCATGCAAAATACGCCTGATTTAAAAACAGGAGCAGGTCATCACCGCCCGCTCCTGCCTTCCGGGCAGCCATAAAAAGCACATGCTTTCCACGGTTCCTGTCCGGTATTCATCATATTCTTTTTAATGTCTCACAGCTAACCGAACCATCAGCAGATTTCGGCTCCTGCCGGCATACTTTTCTCCGGCGTCATAAGTGCCAGGCTGCCCTCTGCGTCCTCTGCGCAGAGAATCATACCCTCAGACACCATGCCTGCCAGCTTGGCCGGCTTTAAGTTGGTCACTACCATAACTTTTTTGCCCACCATCTCTTCTGGAGAGTAGTAAGCCTTAATGCCGCTTAAAATCTGGCGCACCTGGCTTCCAATCTTTACCTGGGAGCAAAGGAGCTTCTTGGATTTGGGAACTGCCTCGCACTTGATGATTTCCCCCACCTGGAACTGAAGCTTCGCAAAATCATCATAGGTTATCTCCGGCTTGGCCTCCAGGTCAATGCCGCTGTCCTCTGCATTATCAGAGGATCCGTCCTGGCCGCCTGCCTGTTTTTGGTCTGCTGCCTCAGCCCCATGCATGGCTTCCACCTTCTCCAGCACTTCCTTGATGTCCATGCGGGCAAAGAGAATCTCCGGCTTATCCGTCACCTTTTGTCCGTTTGGATATAATCCAAAGGCATCCATCTGGGACAGTTCACGCTTGCCTGTATGAATCTGCGCCAGGATTTTTTCAGCTGTCTCCGGCATAAAGGAGTACAGAAGGGATGCTCCGATGGCAATGGCCTCTGTCAGGTTATAGAGCACGGTGGCAAGCCTGTCCTTCTGGCTCTCATCCTTAGCCAGTGTCCAGGGTGTTGTCTCATCAATATACTTGTTGCATCTTCTGAAGATATTAAAGATTTCCGTCATGGCGTCTGCCACACGCAGCTGCTCCATCTTGGCATCAGCCTTCTTCACTTCCTCCAGCACTACCTTCTTAAGATCCTCGTCCGCTTCCCCGCAGACACCCTTGTCACAGACCACGCCGTCAAAATACTTGTTGCTCATGGAGATGGTGCGGTTTACCAGGTTGCCCAGTATATTAGCCAGGTCGGAGTTCATACGCTCCACCATCAGCTCCCAGGAAATGACGCCGTCATTGTCAAACGGCATCTCATGAAGCACGAAATAGCGCACTGCGTCCACGCCAAAGAAATCCACCAGGGTATCTGCGTAGAGCACGTTGCCCTTGGACTTGCTCATCTTACCGTCGCCCTGCAGCAGCCATGGATGGCCAAATACCTGCTTGGGAAGGGGCACATCCAGGGCCATCAGGAAAATGGGCCAGTAGATGGTGTGGAATCGGATGATATCCTTGCCAATCAGATGAAGGTCAGCGGGCCAGTACTTCTTAAACTGGTCTGTACTGCTGCCGTCACAATCATAACCAATACCGGTGATATAGTTGGTCAGGGCATCCAGCCATACATAGGTCACATGCTTCGGGTCAAAATCAACGGGGATGCCCCAGCTGAAGGTGGTCCTGGACACGCATAAATCCTGAAGTCCCGGAAGAAGGAAGTTGTTCATCATCTCATTCTTCCTGGATACGGGCTGGATGAACTCCGGATGCTCATTGATATACTCGATCAGCCTGGGAGCGTACTTGCTCATGCGGAAGAAATACGCCTCCTCCTTGGCTGGTTTTACCTCGCGTCCGCAGTCCGGACACTTGCCGTCCACCAGCTGGGACTCGGTGAAAAAGGACTCGCAGGGAGTGCAGTACAGTCCCTCGTAATATCCCTTATAGATATCGCCCTGGTCGTAAAGCTTCTTGAAAATCTTCTGCACCTGGGCCTCATGGTCCTGGTCCGTGGTGCGGATAAACTTATCATAGGATGTGTTCATCAAATCCCAAATCCGCTTTATCTCAGCTGCTGCCTTGTCCACAAACTCCTGGGGAGTCACACCTGCTGCCTCAGCCTTTTCTTCAATCTTCTGTCCATGCTCGTCCGTACCGGTCTGGAAGAACACGTCATATCCCTGCTCCCTCTTATATCTGGCTATGCTGTCAGCCAGAATGATTTCATAGGTATTGCCGATATGCGGCTTGCCGGAAGCATAGGCAATGGCCGTGGTAATATAATATGGCTTTTTACAATCCTGACACATATGATTAATTCCCTCTTTTTCTGAGCGGAAACAAAGAGCCGGGGCAGAGCAGTTCATAAAAATGCTCCGGCGGCCGCAGCGCCCAATCCGCTTATTTTAATAGTTTTAAGTATAAGCGTTTCCCCCATGTTCGTCAAGACGTGCCCCCTGTTTTTTCCCTCTTTGGAAGGCCCTGCCAGTTTTTTCACGGCTCATAAGTTGTAATTTCCGCTCATATACTATATAATGTCGTAATAAAAATGCAGCAGACACCCCAATGGAGGATTTGTTTAGAATGAGACAACGAAAAACCATATTTTTACAATATCTTTTATCCCTGCTTCTGGTTATCTGCCTGACAGCCGGATGCGTGGCGCCTGCGCGTCCTCAGGCATCCGCTCCTCTGGCAAAGGAATCCGCTGCCCAGGAAAATACCCAGTCCTATGAACAATATGAGAAGAAAACCATTGATGCCCAGGCGTCCTTTGACCAGCTGACCAACGACCTGTTCCTGGACGAAGTTGACAATTCCCTTATCACGCTTCACTACACCCTGGCCAATCCGGCCGCCTACGGCATCACTGACTACGATAAAACCCTGGGAACCGTATCCCTGGAGGACAGTAAACAGGCTCTTAATGATGCAAAATCCCTGAAAGTACAATTAAATGAAATAGACAGCCGCCTGCTCCGTGAGGACCAGCTGCTCACATACAACATCCTGTCATCCTATTTAAATACCATGCTGGACAGTGAAGGACTGGAGCTCTACGACCAGCCCCTTTCCTCCTCCCTGGGCATACAGGCGCAGCTTCCCATACTTCTGTCCGAGTATGTATTTTACAGTAAACAGGATGTGGAGGATTACCTTTCCCTCCTGTCCTCCATTGACACCTACTATGACAGCATCATTGCCTTTGAGAAAGAAAAAACCGATGCCGGTCTGGGGCTGTGCGACACGGTCATCGACCGTATCCTTAATTCCTGCAACGCCTATCTTCTGGACGCGGACCACAGCTTCATGGCGGAAACATTTGCGGAACGTCTGGAGCAGGTGGAGGGACTGACAAAGCAGGAAAAGGAGGATTTCATTGCCAGGAACCATACTGCCATTGACGAACACTTCGTGCCCGCATACCAGAAGCTGATCGAGGGGCTGACTCCCCTGAAAGGCACCGGAACCAATGATAAAGGGCTGTATTACTTCCCCCAGGGCAAGAAATATTACCAGTACCTGGTGAACGCATATACCGGCACTTCCTATCAGGATATTCCTGCCCTGAAAAAGGCCATGAGCGATCAGATGATGGATGACCTGACTGCCATGGATGAGCTGCTGACCGAAAATCCCACCCTGGCAAAAAAACTGTACTCCTACTCCTTCGCCCTCACCGATCCCAACCAGATTCTGGAGGACCTGAGGAAACAGTGCGCAAAGGATTTCCCGGCCATCGAGGATTACACATGCAGCATTAAAAATGTGCCCACTGCCCTGGAGGCCACCCTGAGCCCGGCCTTCTACCTGACCGTGCCCATTGACCGCCCCCAGGACAATTCCATCTACATCAACAACGGAAGCACCAATACCGCCAGGAACCTGTACTCCACCCTGGCCCATGAGGGTTATCCCGGCCACATGTACCAAACCCTCTATTTCAACAAACATAACACCTGCAACCTGCGCAAGCTCCTGAGCTTCAACAGCTATTCAGAAGGCTGGGCCACCTATGTGGAATACTATTCCTACAGCCTGAACAACGGACTGGACCCGGACCTGGGAGAGCTGCTCCAGCACAATGCCGCCTTCACCCTTGCCCTGTACGCTATTCTGGATGTGAATATCCACTATGAGGGCTGGGATATCAAGCAGGTGGAGGACTATTTAAACCACTACTTCCGCATCAGCGATTCCTCTGTCATTACCACCATCTATTATGACATTGCGGAGAATCCGGCCAATTACCTGGAGTATTATGTGGGCTACCTGGAAATCCTGGGCATGCAGCGCGAGGCCAAGAAAACCCTTGGCAGCCGCTATACCAACATGGAATTCAACCGCTTCCTCCTGGATATAGGCCCGGCTCCCTTCAGCGTCATTAAACCGTATTTTGCGGAGTGGCTGGCGCGGCAGGATGCGGCTGGGAGACAGAATACGGAAAGCCGGAATTGAGCCCCGTAATTTCCGCCGCAGCGCAATATCAGCAGGCCCAAATAAAACGTAATAATAAAGCAGGATTTCCCTCCCTTCCAAAGGGCGGAAATCCTGCTTTATTATTTTAAATCCCCATTATTATGAAACCGCATACATCAACGCTCTTTCTTCCTGCGCTTCAACTTCCCCATAACAGACAATCCTCCCGCAACCCCTGTAAAAATCCCCAGAAGTACGGATGCACGGATAAGTCCGGGAAATACCTGGGCCTCGGTGAGAAGCCCGGACTCCAGTCCTCTCAGGCTGCCCAGACCATTCAGACCGGAAACGGCAAAGGCAAGTCCCCAACGGTACAACCACATCAGAAGAATCAGCGGGATAACCACTCCTGCCGCTCCCATAACAACAGCCTCCGCCATAAAAGGAATTTTCACAAAGCCTTCCCGCGCTCCCATAAGGCGCATGACCCTTGTTTTCTCCTTTTGGGCCTCAATGCCCACAGACAGGGTATTGTGAATCAGCAGCACTGATATCAGTACCAGCAGCACCGCGCTTCCCGCAATCAGGCGGGCCGCCCCCTGGCGCAGCTTTAAAAGCGCCATGACCGTATCCGCTGAATGGGTGGTTTTCCTCACGCCTTCAATGCTCTGCACATACTCCACAAAGCCTTCCTGGCTGCCTATCCGGTCAATATATACCTGGTAGTTCCCACTGGAAGCCAGCGGATTATCCGTTTCGAATATTCCGTCCAATGCCTCCGCATTCTCGTAATATTTCTCTTTAAACCCGCTCCAGGCCTCGTCTGCCGACACATACATGGTCCGCAGCACTTCCGGACGGCTCTGAATCAGGTTTCCTATCTCCTCCACCCGCTCGGGCAGTATTCCCTCATCAAAAAACACAGCCACATAGACTTCCTGCTCTGTCTTTTTTACCATGCTGTCCACATTGGCTGCCGCCAGATAAAACAGGCCGAACAGAAAAATACAGGCCGACATGGTAATGACAGACGCCGCCGTATACACTCTGTGATGCCACAGATTTTTAAGCCCCAGACGGAACAGGTAGAGCAATGTCCTAATACCCATATGCCGCTGCCTCCCTTGCAAGGTCCCTGGCCACCTGTCCTCTGCGCAGCACCACCTGCCTTCTGTGCATGCTCCTTACCAGCTCCTGGTTATGGGAAACCACCAGCACCGTTGTCCCCTGGCCGTTAATCCGCTCCAGCAGGCGCATGATATCCTCTGCGTTCTTCTGGTCCAGATTGCCCGTAGGCTCATCGGCCAGAAGAAGCACCGGCCGGTTCACAATGGCCCTGGCAATGGCGGTACGCTGTTTTTCCCCGCCGGAGAGCTGGTCCGGGTAGTACTTTGCCTTGGAACCAAGCCCCACCTGATTCAGCACTTCCATAACCCTGCGCTTCATGGTTTTGTAATCCGCCTCCACCACCCGCTGGGCAAATGCCACATTCTCATATACCGTAAAATCAGAAAAGAGCCGGAAATCCTGAAATACCATCCCTATATAACGGCGGTACTGGTAAATCTGACGTTCTCTGAGGCCTGCCAGCTCAATCCCATTGACCTGTATATTCCCCTGGGTGGGATCGGTCTCTTTTAAAATCAGCTCCAGCATAGTGGTCTTTCCCGCACCGCTGTCTCCCTCCAGAAACACAAATTCCCCCCTGCCAACCTTAAGACTCACATTATCCAGGGCCTTTTGCCCGTTTCCGTATATTTTAGTGACCCTGTCAAAGAAAATCATACTGTTATCCACTGCAAACCTCATTTCCAGGAAATTTATCCACAATCACATGTCCTTATTCTGGAGTTTATAGACAAAGGCAAGTATCTTAGCCACTGTCTGATAATACTCCTCCGGAATCTCCATGTCAACTTCCACCGTATCATAGAGTCCCCTGGCCAGGGGCCTGTCCTCCATGATGTACACGCCGCTGGCCTCAGCCACCTCCACTATCTTAAGAGCCAGATGATCCGCTCCCTTGGCCAGCACCGCAGGCGCCCTGTTCTTCCCGGAATCATAACCCAGGGCCACTGCAAAGTGGGTGGGGTTACGGATTACCACATCTGCATTGGGGACATTCTGCATCATGCGCCTGGATGCCATCTGGCGCTGCTTCTCACGGATTTTCCCCTTAATCTGCGGGTCGCCTTCCGTCTGCTTATACTCTTCCTTAATCTCCTGTTTGCTCATGCGCAGATTCTTCTCATATTCCCACCACTGGTAAAGGTAGTCCACGGCTCCCAGGAACACAAAGGCGATTCCCACTGTGTCCACCAGGGAAACCACTGTATTGCCCACATAAATCAAGGCAGAAGCCACTGTGCCCTCCATGAGTCCTGTCAGCTCCGTCAGTCTGCCTTTGAGGAAAAACCACACCACCCATCCCAGCACTGTAATCTTAATCAGGGACTTTAACAGTTCAATCACAGATCTCAGGGAAAACATACGTTTAAAACCCTTAAGGGGGCTGATTCTGTCAAACTTGAATTTGAGCACATCCCATGAAAATGCCATTCTGGTCTGGAAAAAGGTGACAATAACCGCTGTCAGCACCCCGATAAAAAGCAGGGGCAGGGACGCCTTGAAGAACACCAGCACGGCCTTCATGAACAGTCCCTTCCCCCCTTCCTGCCAGAATATATCCGGCGATGAAGCATATGAAAAAAACAGATGCATACACTCCCCAAAGCTCTCATACATCATGGGCGCCAGGGCCTTCAGGGAGTGGAACAGCACCAGCAGCGAGCACACCGCAGCCACGTCATTGCTCTGAAACACATTTCCCTTTTTGCGCTCGTCCTGCCGCCGTTTTGGCGTGGCTTTCTCAGTCTTTTCCTCAGCAGCCACCTGTCACCACTTCCTCTCCCCATGTATTGTTTCAATCCGCGCCCGGTCATTTAACATCAACCGGGGCTATGCCCAGAACCCGTCACCCAAACATCATAAGCAGCTTCTGGGCCTCCGTCATCATGGCCTCTGTATACCGGTCCATAAATGCGCCCATGGGATAGGCAAAGAGCATCATCAGCATGATTCCCAGGAGGATTTTGCACTGTATGTTGATGACAAACACATGAATCTGGGGAATCAGCTTCATAAGCACTCCCATGGTCATCTCCAGAATGAACTCCGCTGCCACAAAAGGCAGAACCAGCTTTATCACCATGAGGAATACAGAACCGAACAGGGTTATGATATACCACAGGATACGCCCTCCCAGTATGGCCCCGGCTCCCACCGGCACCACCTGGTAGCTGTAGGCAAAAAGACGCACCATGGTCAGATGGCAGCCCGTGGCAAAAAAATAGAGGTAAAAAAACACGTTGACAAACTGGCCCAGAATAGAGGTCTGGACTCCGCCTGCCGGGTCCATGACCTTTCCCATGGCCAGTCCGAACACCGTGTCCAGAAAATCCCCTGCCACATAGAGCATATAAAAAAATATGTGAAACACACAGCCAATCACCAGGCCCAGTATGACTTCTCTTATAAGGGACTCCACCATGTCAAAGGTACTAAAAGCCATGACCTGTCCGGCTCCGCTTCTGACTCCGGGCGCAATCAGGAGACTGAGGGCCAGCACCAGCCCGGTGCGTACCATGGGCGGAACTCCTCTGCGTGAAAACACGGGGTTGATAAAGACCAGTCCTCCCATTCTTGCCAGGACCAAAAGAAAGATATCAAAATACTCAAATACACTGCTGTCCATACTGCACCACTCTCATCAAAGAGCTGCCATAATGGCAAACAGCTCCACTACAAATTCATTCATAACCTTGCTCATCCAGGACCCCAGGGCTAAAAGCACCAGGGCAATGACAATCAGCTTGGGCACAAACGTAAGGGTCTGTTCATGAATCTGGGTGGCTGCCTGGAAAATGGCCACCAGCAGCCCAACCGCTATACTTATGATGAGAAGGGGGCCTGCGATTTCAAATGCAACCAGCATGGCCTCCTTCATGATTTCCATTACCTGTTCAGCGCTCATACAAATTCCTCCTCAGCGTCACCTGAAACTCTGGACCAGGGTCTTAATCACCAGACTCCACCCATCCACCAGCACAAACATCATGATTTTAAAGGGTAGTGCAATCATGGTAGGCGGCAGCATAACCATGCCCATGGACATAAGTGTACTGGACACCACCAGGTCGATAATCAGAAAGGGAATGAATATAAGGAATCCCATGGTAAATGCCTTATTCAGCTCACTGAGAATAAAGGAGGGCACTATGGTGGTAAGCCCCAGCTTCATATATCCTTCCTGTCCCTGGGATATATCCGGCGGCTGTGCTTTGGATATGGACAGAAACAGATCCAGGCTTTTTTTCTCAGTCTGTTTCAGCATAAATTCCTTCATGGGCTCCTGGGCCCGCTCAAAGGCCTCTTCCCTGGTAATCTGCCCTTCCCGGTAAGGCTGGTATGCCTGGGTGTTGACCGAGGCAATTACAGGACTCATGATAAATAAGGTCAGAAACAAGGCAAGCCCTACCAGAATCTGGTTGGGCGGCGACTGCTGTGTGCCCAGAGCATTGCGCAGAAACGACAGCACAATCACAATCCTGGTAAAGCTTGTCATCATAATGATAAGGGAGGGAACCACAGCCAGAAACAGGAATAAAAACATGATATCCAGCATATCCATGGGCTTTCCTGTGCCGGAGGACCCCTGCAGGGTCAGAGACACATCCGTCGCATAGGATGTAACAGCGCCCGGCGCCCACATCCAGGCAAAGGTCCCGGCGCCTATGATTCTCCCTGTCTTTCGCAGTATTTTACTCATGATTCTTTTCTCCTGCCTTTTTATCCTGTCTGTTCCTCTGTCTCTTTTCCTGAAAATGCTCCTTCATATGGGATGACAGAAGGGAAACAAAATCCGGCGCCCCCTCCGTCTCCCCCTTCTTATCGTAGGATTCCAGCTCTTCTACCTTGGATATCCTGCCCGGAGATACCCCTATCAGGAAAATCCTCTCCTGCACCTTTACCACCAGCAGATAGCTGTCACGGCCCAGTGCCATCTGGTCCAGAATCTCCATCCCCCCGGTACCCCGGGTCCGTCCCATGCCCCGCCCCAGCATCCTGGTGGTGTAATAGGCCAGCATCAGTACCACAATCAGGACAATAAGGTAAAACAGTATCTTTAAAAATGCCATATTATTCCCTCTTGCCCACGACTTCGATGATACGCGCCCCGAATCGGTCCCCGGTTACCAGCACATCCCCTCTGCCAATCAGTTCTCCGTTCACAACCACATCAGCCGGTGAACCTGCCTGCTTGTCCAGTACCAACAGCTGCCCCTCCTTAAGGGAAAGTATATCCTTTACACTGCAAACCGTACTGCCAAGCCTGACTGATACATCCAGTGTTATGTCCAGCAGCTTCTTTTTTTCTTCCCCTATCTGTTCTTTGGCATACACGATAGGTGTGTACTTAAATTCCGGAAAGGACACCTCCTGGACGGCAATGGCCTCCTTGTGTTCTGCCGCCGGCATCCCCGCTGCCGGCATCCCCGGGGGCTGCCCTCCTGTCTCCTGACAGGACATGTCCGCCATATCCGAAATACCCAGCACCTGTTTTAGTGCCTGGGAGGCAACAATATATGCATCTGACTCCACCACCCCGTCAATAACATAGTGCAGCCCCATTAAAAGCACGGAATCCTCCGCATTCCAGCTGCGAATAATATCCTGGATCCTCTCTGTGTTGTCAAACGCCGATATCCTGGTTATTGTGTCCCTCATATCCCTTCCCAGGAAGTCATTGAGTTCATCCATGGCAGCGCCCACACATTGGGAAGCAACCTCCTTCAAAGTGCTGAGGGCAATCTCATCCAGGGGGCTCTGGGCATCCACCGGCACACCCATGATATAGTTGGTAAGCCTTATCATGTCCTCCTTGGCAAAGATGTACAGCTGGTCCGCCGACATGCCCCCCACAGCCTTCCTGCTCTCTATGGCCACATTAAAGTGGGGCAGGCCCTCTGCCAGGGAGCCCATGTCTGTCTCCTCCACCTTTGACACCGACATTTTCACGCTTCTGCCCAGCAGGGAGCCTAATATATTGCATATAGGAACCGCTTCCATCTCCGTCAGCTCCTTTATGGCTTCTTTGTCCATTGATAACATGCCTTTTCCTCCCGGCTACAATTCTCTGCTGATTTCCACTGCCTTGCGCATCTTTGTCTGACCCGCCCTGGCCTCAAAACAGGCCACGTCCTCCACATAGAGGGATACTGCGCTGTCCACCTTTTTGTTGAGGGGAATCACATCCCCCGGAGCAAGCTGCAGTATATCCTGGGCATCCAGGGTAAATTCATGAAGTATGGCCCTCAGCTCAACCTCCGATTCCAACAGGTGCTGTTCAATATAGTGCCGTTTGGATTTCTGTTTGTCCTCATCCTGTTTCTTATGGCTGACCGCAAAGGAATAGCCGAACTTGGAAGTGAGCTCCTCCACATTGGGGGCCGGCATCACCATGTTAATTCTGGCTCTCAGTTTCTCAATTACCACTTCCAGCTCCACCTGGATAACCACATCTTCCTGGGCGCTCATCTGAAGCAGGTGAGGGTTGGTCTGAAGCCCTGTCAGGGATGCTTCGATGTCCAGGTACTGTCCCCAGGCTTCCCCTAAAAACTCAGTGATTTTTTTCAGGACATACTGTAAAATAGCCTTCTCAATATCCGTAAAGTCCCTGGATAAATCATACTCTGACCCGACTCCGCCCAAAAGACGTTCAATCATAAAAAACGCCAGCCTGGTATCCACTTCCATGGTCAGAGGCGCCTCATTATAATCTTTATTTGCAGGACTCATGGTAATCATGCCAAAAAGGGAATTATCCTGCACAGAACTGCTGAATTCCTGGTAACGCTTCTCCACTATACCATTAATATTAATCTCGCAAAACGACTGGAGAAGACCTGTGAGATACGGCGCAAGGGCACGGGCGAAGCTGTCATACAGATTCTCCACCGTGCTCATGCGCTCCTTTGTAAATTTCTTTGGTGATTTAAAATCGTAACTCTTAATCACTGGCTGTTCCTTCCTGCATCATAGTCTCATCCCCCGGCATGGTCACCGGAAACAGGGGATCCATTGTCTCCATTCCCTGGACCGTATCCGGCGGTTTATATCCGGTTCCGAGAATAATCATATCCACCCGCCGGTTCTGTTCGCGGCCTTCCCTGGTGGTATTATCCGCAATAGGATAATATTTTCCGTAACCGCGGCATATCAGCTTTTTTGGGGGGATTCCCACCTGTTCCTCCAGGTAAATGGCCACATTATCCGCCCTCTCTGAGGACAGGAGCCTGTCGTTAATCAGGGAATTGGCTGCCTGGGCCGTGTGTCCGTTTATGTAAATGGCCAGGATATTGTCCTGCTTTTCCTTCAGCATGATTCCAACCGCGTCCAGCATGGATTTGCTGGCATCCGTAAGATTTGCGTTGTCAGGCGCAAACAGTAAATCATTCTTAAAACGGATGTACACCGCGTTCTCACTGTTGCTGACAACCGCGTCCAGATTCTCCGAATCAAAATATGTCTGTATATCCCTGGCCATATCAGCCATTTCCCTGGCCGATGCCTGGTACTGCTGCTGTGTCTGCTGCAGCGGCGCCTCCGCGTCTTCCGGCGCCTGGGCGCCTTCCCCTACAACAGGATATTTCAAATCAGAAGGCACGTCCTCAATTTCGGTCTTTGCCTCGATTCCCAGCTGCCTCTGCATGGCAGACGCAACCTCCTCCAGTTTGGTCAGGTTTACATTTGAAATACTGTATAATAATACGAAAAAGGTCAGGACAAGGGTTATCATATCCGCGTAGGTATTTAACCACTCCTGGCCTCCTTCTTCATCCTTTTGCCTTTTCATTTATTTACCAATCTCCAGTGCTTTTAGAGCCATACTTTTTGCAACATTAAGGGCCGTGACATTCGCCTCATAGGCGCGGGAGGCAGCCATCAGATCCACCATCTCCTCCGCACTGTTCACATTGGGCATCATCACATACCCATCCTCATCCGCATCCGGATGGTCCGGATCGTAGACCGGCACCGAAGGATTCTGGCTCTCCACCACTTCCTCCACAAATACGCCGCCATTCTCCGCCTTTGTCATGGCCTTTCCCAGCTCGGTCTTAAAGTTCAGTGTATTTTCCCTGAACACAACCTGCTTTCTCTTGTAGGGACCTCCCTCTGCCGTCCTGGTGGTGTTCTGGTTTGCCAGGTTCTGCATGATGATATCCGTGCGGAACCGCTCTGCTGTGAGAGCGGAACCCGTTATATTAAGAGAATCCAAATACCCCATATCTGTCTCCTTTATTTGCCTGTGTTATTAATTACATACCGCAGCGTGGACAGCTTGCCTGACACACGCCCTGTGAGAGCCGAATACTGGGTATAGGCCTTCCACAGCTCCAGTTCTTCCTTTTCCACCTGGACATTATTGCCGTCCGGCCTGGCCTGGGTGTTTCCGTCCTCTTCCACCACTGGTTTGGATATACGCTCCGTTCCCTGGGCTGTCTCGTAAAGAACATCCCGAAATTCCACCTTCTTCGCCTTATAACCCGGCGTCTCCACGTTTGCAATGTTGTGGCTGGCAATCTGCTGCTTCAGCCACATGCCATCCATTCCTCTTTCCAGAGCTCCTAAAGCCCTGTCATCAAATAACGGCATGTTCCGCCTCCTTGTCTCTCATCGTCTCTCATCAGCCTGTGTGGCCTATACGTACCTGTTTATCCGCCTGGGCAAATGCCTCTTTCAGTTCCTCTATCATGGGAAGAATCTCGTTCACCGTCTCCGGGTTCTTCCTCACATTGGCCTGTATGATCTGGTAATTAAAATACTCATAGAGAGAAGACAATCCCTTGGAAACCGGATACTGGTGATCCAGTGTGGATGCCAGATGGCTGATAATAGCCTGGGCCTTCTTAAAATGGGTATTGGTTGCTTCGCAGTCCCCTGCCTCCAGCCCCGCAAGGCCTTTGTTCAGACGGTTGATTGTCTCATCGAACAGAAGGTTAATCATATCTCCCTGGGTCATGGTCATTATGGACTGCTGTTTATATTTTGCATATGGATTCTGCATAGTGATTACTCCTTCATCATGATGAGAACTGCTGGGTAAGCCAGGAACTCTGGCTGTTCATATTCGATATGGCCTGTTCCATGGCATTAAACTGATTCCAGTACCGTGTCTTTTCCAGCTGATACTTGGTATTCAGATTGGAAAGCGTCTCTGAAATGTGCTTCATCTCCTCATAGAGGGTGTTGCTGGTAGTAAGAACATCCTTTGTTCCCGCATAGCGCACCATGGTGCCGGGGCTTCCGCTGCTGACATTGGCTGCGTCCTTAAGAGCATTCTGCATGCCGGTTCCCAGCCCCTGGTCCCTGTCTGTAAACAGCTTGCATATGGCATCAGGGTTGGTGGCGGCCATGGATTTAAGAACATCCTCGTCAATGACCAGCTTGCCGTTATCCCTCCAGTTATCGGATGTCTCAATGCCGATATCATAAAGGGACAGCCCTGCGCCCTCCACACTGCTGTAAAGAACCATTCTCATATCGCCCAGAAAACTGGTAATGTTGGCGTCATTGTGGAGAAGGCCCTCCTTGGATTTTTCCTCCCAGAGTTCAATCTCCTTGTCGCTCATTTCCTTCTTCTGTTCATCGGTGAGAGGCGCGTATTTCTTATAGTTTGCAGTCTCTTTCAGATGTTCATTCAGTTCTTCCACAAGCGCGTTGTAATCTTCTACAAAACTCTTTAAACTGTCTACTATTTTATCAGTATCCCGGGATGTAGTCAAGCGTATTGGGGTGCCTGTATCATGGTATTCCGAGGTTAATTCCATGGTAATTCCATCCAGTTCAAAGGTGTTTGAATTACGCTCAATGACAGTGCCGTCTACTGTGAGGATGGCGTTCTGGCCGGCGGTTACCTGGGCTGTCATCTGCGACGAAAATGTCATGCCGTCCTGTCCGAACAGACTGTTCATAAGGGCTTTGCCCTCTGTATCAGTTCCCTCTATGTTAAATCCCTTTGATGTTCCCTGAATCTGGATTTTACCATCCGTCGTATAGCTTACTGACACTCCGGCTCCGACTATGCCCTGAATTTCCGCTGCTAAGTCTGCAAAGTTTTTAGGAATGCTTAAATTATTAACATCAATAACCTCTGTAGTCCCATCCTCCAGAGTTAACTTTAAATTTCCTTTTAATATTCTTGTATCAGTAACTGCATTGGAGGTTACTGTTTTAATGTTAGGAACATTCTGTATTGATTTCTTTCCAAACATTATTTCTACGGGATTCTTTTTTATTATGCTGCCATCCGCATCGGTTATATCGCCTTCCACGCCCTCAATTTTTACATTCCCGGTTAGCCCTGTTATATTAAAACGGCCGTCCTTATATTCTACCTTAGGGTTCCCGCCTACGGCATTGGTTATGGCTGTCTGAAGTCTGACAGCCACCTTTTCCAATGTTGTATTGCCAGTAATGTAAACTTCAGTTCCATTGACCTTTATTTTACCAGCCATACCTGCAGCATCCCATGTGGTGTCTTTACCGAGTACATTCGTCTGGTTTTCAGCAAAGCCAAACGCATCTGCTCCGCCGTCATTTACATTAGATGTCGTAAACAGAATACTATGCTCAGAAGAATTCACTGCCACGAAACTATTTCCTGCAATGTCAGGGTCATCCTCCAGTGAAAAGTTCACCTTCCCGCTGCCAAACTCCCTGGAAAGCTTGGAATTAATGGCGTCAATAACAGCCTGAGCGTTCTTATAATTACCAACACCGTTTTTTCCTTCCAACTTTACCGTGTAATCTTCTCCATCTACCTGAAATGTAAGGGACTGGTCCCTTCCACTATTAAGATTCTCTACAATGGCATTAAAATCCACGGAACTTGCACTAGGGATTTCCTGGGAAAACAGCGATGACTGCACACCCGTTGCCTCCACGCCGAACATGGTGGTCAGCAGATTCCCGTAAGTCTGGGACATAGTTATATTGGATATCTCTCCGGTTGAGGATGATTCCATAATAAATTTATCAGCCGCCGAGGAATAGGATACCCTTACCCCTGCGTCACTGCTGTTGATGGCACTGATTACATCACTGAGCGTGGATTCTCCGGTCAGTCCTTTTATGGTCACGCCGTTTATCTGGAACTCATATCTGTTTCCCTCAAGAGGCGTGGCAAAGTTCATATTCTTCAAGGATGTGCCATAGTCCAGTTTATTAGAAAAACCGCCCGAAAATCCCATGTGCTTAATTGTATCCCGGTTGTCTCCCGCTGATTCTATGATAACCCTTCTGGAAGAGTCTACTGCCTCACTGGTTTCCTTACCATTTTTATTCAGCTTTACCAGCTTCATGACCTTAATGCTGCTGCCGTCCTCAGCCGTGCTGTCCGTCAGGCTCATACCCACCGATGTACCAAAATTACGGTATAATGCCTGGTTAATATTATCAATGGTATCCTGTTCCGTTGCACCCTTTGTAAACGTTATGGTCCTGTTGACCCCATCCAGCGTTATGGAAAAAGAGTTTTCTCCCTCTGCCAATGCATTAAGCTTCGCCTCCTGTCCCTTTGGCTCACCGGTCACGTTACCTGATGATTTTACCGAACAAGCTGTTGCCAGCTGCTGTATCTCGCTTATATTCATGGAGCTGACCGCATTGGATGAGACAGAGCTTATCTTAATGGCACCGGAACTGCTGATTCCGGTCATTGTCTTAAACAGGCTCTGGCTCATGAGATTGGTATCGCCCGAACCATAATAAGAAAAATATTTATCACTAAAGGTATTGATTTTTGTTATCAGGTCCCTGTAAATATCCTGTTTCCATTCAAGCTGCTGCTTTAATCCTGACTGCTTATCTATTTTGGTCTGGGTACCCATCAGAAGACTTTTGACAATACTCTCCGTATCCATGCCGGAAGCAAGACCTGATACGTAATTCTTATTGCCGTTGCCGCTGACTGTATTGATTGATGACATTGTTTGTCCCCCTATCTGCGTTTATCATAGAGCACCCCTTTGCTCCCCTGTCCCATCTGTTTCAGATATCCGGTAAATTTACCGTTTACATTATTCTTTTTTATCTTTTCCTGGAGCTGTTCCTGAATCACTGCCATCTTTCCCGGTATTCCGTCTTCCAGCTCCCGGATTCTGGTCATGATGGCAAATACCTCCTGCCCGACCCGGAATACTGCCTGCTCAGCCTCAGTAAGGCCGGCATAATCGCACTGATTTTTCCCAATATGAAAACAGTGCGCGCCGTAAGCCGACGCTTCCCCGATAGCGGCAATCCTCCGGTCCAGTCCGTTTATCTTATCTATAAGGGCCTGCCGTGCCTGTACTGCATCCACGATATCGTCCACCGCGTCCAGGTCATCCGTATCCAGTCTCAGGGTCTCCTGCTCATACTGTCCGAACAGAATGGCCTTTTCCCTGAGCAGCATCCTCATCTGCTCAAGCACTTCCATTTTTCTCCTCCCTAACTTCCTTTTCATCCTCCTGGGCAAGAGCTTTCAGGTTTCTGGAGAGCTGGAACACCTTAAGCAGATCCACCTTATCCGATGCTTCCTTGTTATTCTCCATGGTAAGATACAGCTCAGTTCGGCATATCTTCATATCGCCGGGCGCTGAAATGCCAAGCCGCACCTTGTCGCCTTTAATCTCGGACACAAATATCTCAATATCATCGCCAATTTTAATTGATTCGCCTTTTTTCCTGGATAAAATCAGCATAGGCCGTCCCTCTCTCCCTGGCTGAATATGGACTGCCGTATGGGATAATCCTGGTCCAGTATTACCTGGACAGCCAGATTCGTCTTATGATTAATGATGACAGGGCTTTTCAGGTTTACTGTGGAATTGCGGAACGTCTCTCCGATGACCATGAGAACCCAGCAGTCCAAATCATCCTCAGGAACCGCCTGCAGCAGGATTAATATATCCTGCATCACAACCGGAGCATAATCACGTTTTACTTCCAGAGGATTCAGCATGATAAAGCATATGTCCTTCTGCTCAATGGATTGCAGCCAGCAGATTCCATTTCCCATGTTGGAATCATTTACAAGTACAAACTGCGTATATTCTTCAAATCCGAATATGGGCTGTTTAAATGTTATAATATTTCTTTCTTCTATCTCAAGGATTCCAAAATCCCGCGTCTCTATCTTCAAGCATATCCCCCTATCTCATCCCTGGCCCTGGTGTCATTCATACCGCCTGTTACTGCGGCCCTTCATTTCCGGCCGGATTGGCGCTGGGCGGTACGTATATGGGATCTCCCATATATTCTATTTCTACTTTGGGATACTGTTCCACATTTACGCTGAGCTCGCCCGGCACATACCTGGCCGCCGGCTCCTGCACCTGAGGAGCAAACGCAAGCTGGGCAGGCGCAAAGTCAATGGACAGATCAGCGGGCTCCCAGGAAATATCCGGACCTACTGACGGAATAAAGGCAATCCCCGTGACCACATTGGTCTGGGCCATCATCTGATTCTTTATAATGCCGGAAACCGTCACCCCGTCCTGAATCTGCATCATCTGGTTGCCCACCCTGGAATACTGGGCAGTGGCATCCGATGCAGCCTTAAGGCCTGCGCTGGCGGCATCCTTCATAAGCCCTCTGGCGGTCTTGAACCCCAGGCTGTCCCTGGAACGGGACGTATCAATATCCACCTTGATATGATCTGATTTCATGTTCAGTTTCCCCGGATTGCGGATGATTCCCACCTCAGGGTCCGGCAGCCTGCTCTCAAGCCTGGCGCGCTGGGAGGTCATGGACAGCTTAATGGGGGTAGATGTGATTTTTAGGACGTTCATCCTCAGACACCTCTTTTCAACTTATTTCATAAAGTCAAATATGGACGGCGGTATGATGCTGGATCCCAGCTGAAGGGTAATCATCCAGGCTGTCTCACATGATTTGTTGTTAATAGCCTCCGTCTCAATCTTAACCGACTCCAGGTCTGTCTGGCTCTTCTGTAAATTAATAAGTCCTGTCTCCAGACGGTCCTCTGTGCGGTCCAGAAGTTTTTCTCTTGTTCCTAACTCAGATGTGGCAATGGAAATATTGCTCTGCTTCTTCTTAAGCTGCGACAGGGTATCCATTGCCCCCTCCTTGTCGCCGCCCCTTAACTGCTCCTCCACCTTGCCTATGAGGCTGTAGAGATTGTTGGGAAGCCCGTTCTCGTCCTTTCCGTATCCCAGCACATCCACGCCTGATGTGGAAATCTTAATTCCTGTCTTTGCCGTGTTGGTTCCCGACGCGTATGTACCGAATCCGATATCCAGATAAACCGGCTTATTCTCGTCAAAATATGTGTCCGGATCGTTCTTATCATAGGCATCCACCTGCTTGCCGTTAAACAGCAGATTTCCGTCCCCATCCACGGTGAACGGAGCTTCGCTGTTGGACGAACCGGAAAACAGGAATTTGTCCCCATACTTGGCGTTCATGGTCTGAAGAATCTCCTCCTTAAGACCGCCCAGCTCCTCCGCAATGGCATCCATGGAATCCTGGCTGCTGGCGCCGCCTGCCTTGGTCGCCTTTTCGTATACTGTTTCAAGTATGGAGTTCAGGGTAACAATGTTGGAATCCGCTGTATCCAGCTCTCCCCTTGCGTTCTTCACCACGCTGATATGTTCCTCAGACCTGGCAATCTGGTCCCTGATGGCAAAGGCCTTTGACGCTGTTGCCGGGTCCTCCGATACATGATTATACTGACGCTTGGACGACAGCTTCAGGTTGGAGGACGCCAAATCAGATATGTTCCTCTGGAGATTCCTGTTATAGGTAGATGTCATCATATTTTCTGTGATTCTCATATGCTCCTCCTTAACGCCCTACTATGCCCATCTTGTTGATAATCATATCCAGCTGCTCGTCCATGGTGGTCATAAGCCTTCCCAGAGCCTGATAGGCCTTGTTGTATGTCATCATGCTGATTCCTTCTTCATTCAGGGAAACGCCGGACACACCCATACGCTCCGAATCAGCGCTTTCCGCAATGGCCAGGGAAGCACTCATCCTGGCGCTGTTTGTTTTGATTCCGCTTCCCAGTGTATTGGTGACGCTGGTGATGAATTCGCTGAATGTACCCGTGTACTCCCCTCCAAAATTAAAATCCTGCTCAAACGCCGCCTTCATATCCAGAATATCCTGATTGTCCAGCTCTCCGTCCGGATTCTGTTTGCGGATTATATAGGACACGTCATCGGCCCACTGGTCACTGATGCTGATATTTCCCGCTGTAACCTTGCCGTCAACACCTCCCCGGAGAAGAAACTTGTACTTATCAGGGAAATCAGGGTCATCCGCATGAATTTTATTGTTAAACACATCTGCCAGGGTCTGGGCAAAATTGTCCATCTTATTCTGGTAGTAAGGTATTCCCGCATTAATTGGGTCAGCACCAGTCAGCATATCCGTAAATCCTCTGATGGCCCCTGCTCCCAGATTGGCATTCTGGTTGTTGCTGTTCCACGTCAGAGTAACGCCGTCGCTGCCTATGTTAAGCTTATCATTGGTGTAGGAAGCCCCAGAAGCGTCCACCACCACTTTCCCATTGATTTTAACCTGAATCTTTCCGTCCTCCAGGTCCGTCACCTGCACATCGCCGTACCGCGACAAATCATCCAGTATAACATTTCTCTGGTCCAGAAGGTCATTGGGCCCATAGTTGACTCCATCATAATCGTTGTTGCTGAATATCTCATGGGCAATGGAGCTGTTCAGTTCAGACAGCTGGTCCAATTTCGTGTTGATATCCTCAACAGCCACTGACAGGTCATTTTTAGTCTGTTCCATCAGGGTCTTTAAATTGGCGTCATACTCATTGAGGACCTGGGTCACACCCTTAAAGGCATTCATGACTATGTTGGCATTGGTCTCCTGATAAGGGGACTGGCTGAAATCCGCCAGTGCCTGGGATAAGGTGGTCAATGCTGCCTTGATACCGGTTCCCTCTACCTCCGGATCGCTGATGATTCCCTCTATCTGGTCCATAATGGCTGCCTTCTGGTCGTAATACCCCACATCGCCGTACTGCTGCCTGAACTTGGCATCCAGGTACGGATTGCGGATCTGCGCCACTCCCCTGGCATCCACACCCTGCCCGGCCAGAGGGATGGAACTGTAGTTATACTGGCTGCTTCCATAGGTATGGACACTCACTGTATCCAGACGCTGCCTGGTATACCCTTTTGTTTTGGAATTGCTTATATTATTGCCTACAATATCAATGGCCTTCTGATTAACCTGAATTCCTCTTTTGGCTGTCTCCAGCCCCATAAATGTCGGTCTCACTTTACCACTCTCCTATGTCAGCCTCTGTCAGGCCTTTTTCTCCAGTTTACTGCCCTTGCTGAACGCAGGACGCCCGTAGATGCCGGTGGGATTTCCCACATACCGGGAGTCAATTCCCATCTGTTCCAGCTCCGACTTGGCTAACGCCTCCGCCTTCTGGTTGTAATACTGTATATTGCCAATGGCTCCGTCCATTCTGCGGTACAGGTCCATAAGTTCCTTTCTCTGCTCCGGGCCTGCATCTTCAGCAATCTGCTTTAAGGTCCTGCCCTCAATCCCATAGGAGACAAACAGCTTCCGGCGTCTCTGCTCCATGTTCTCCAGCTTCTTATCCATGGCCTCCTGCATCATGATGGTCTGCTCAACCTTATCCAGTTCCCTGGTCATCAGAAGTCCCAGCTTTTCAATCTGCTTTTGTTCCATGGCCTCCAGTGTTTCTGCATATTCTCCCAAAAAATCAATGATTTCTTCCAATATTTTCCCCTCCTACAGACCGCTCATAAGGCGCCTGGCAATCTGCTCTGCCGGCACCTGGTATGTCCCCTCCTGCACCTGCTGCTTTATGGCAGCAATCCGGTCAGCCGGAGCCCCTTCTTCCATGGACCTTGACAGTGCGGCTGAAAATGAGGATGCACCGCTCTTTTTCACACCCTCGCTGCTGATGCAGATAGCGTCTCCCCTTGCCTTACCGGCTGACTGTACGGGAGCGGAAAGGCTTTTTTCCGTATGTTTTGCATTGCTTACTGCCTTCTGATAGGCTGCGTAATTTCTTGATACTTTTATATCCATATGTCCGGCTTCCTTTCCTTACATGCTCTTTGTATGGTGGTCCTGATAAGTGGTTGTGATATTTCTATAGTACTTATCGTACATGGCCGATAAAACTTTATAGTGTGCCAGGGAATTTTTTTATTTTTTTAATATGATTGCGGCAGGTTTGCCGGGTTAGACAGGGGTGTGGACGGAAGGGGGAAGGACGTGGACGGGTCCGGATTATCCAGTGACCGGTCAAGAGACAGGTGGGGTGACAGCAGGCAGGGTGACAGATGGGAGAAATAATTTCAGGGTTAATAAAAACCGCTAACAAGCAGAATCCTGGGATTTTGCCTGTTAACGGCCGATGGTATTTATTTAATTGGCTTCCTATAATTGGCACCATCCAATGTGTATGATCCAATCCCTATCAGTGCCAGGGTGCCTTTTTCACAACCAGGATAGCCTGAACCAGAGCCCCGGTTACCTCGGAACCATTTTCCAGCTCCGCCTTCCTGCGCTTTTCCTGTTCCCCTTCCTTCATCACCACATACCGCGGTTTCAGACGGTTCAGGGCCAGCGCCGCTATGTCCTTCTTACACTTATCACATTTACAGCAGTTAAACCGGTCCAGGGTGGAATCCAGCTTATTAATCACCAGTTCCTCCATAAGGTTTACCAATACCATATTATTTTCTTCCTTAAAAGGAAATGTTACCGGGCTGCGCTTAAGGGTCTTTGCCATGGCAGCAGCCGAAGGCGCTGATAAGGCCGGCATACCCATGGCTCCTTCGCCTCCATTTACGCGGTCATAAAGCGCGGTATCTGATTGCCCTGCGCCTGAATTTCCTGTATCTGCCTGCGCCGTCTTTGCATCTCTTTTAGAGGCAGACGGCATAATCTTGCGGTACATTATTTCCTTGTCAATCTCTGTCCTGCTCTTAGACATCTGCCTTAAGCCCCCTTTGAATCAATTCCTGTATCAGCTTCTTATAATCCTGCACCGCATTGCACTCAGGCGCATACTCCAGCACGGAGCGCTGAAGGGACTGGGCTTCCCGAAGCGCAACGCTGTCCCGGATAAATGTGTCCAGAACCGGAACATCCAAATCCTCTGCCACCATGCGCAGGGCGCCTTCCACCTCTTTGCTGAAATTTGTCCTGGGGTTGTGCTTGGTGAGAAATACCCCAAGTATCTGGATCCGGGGATTACAGTAATTCCTGACACGGCATATGGTTTCATCCAACTGGGTTATCCCCTGAAGACTGAATATATCGGAAAGCATGGGCACCAGGACATAATCAGACGCGGTAAATGCGTTCACGGTCAGCACTCCCAGGGCCGGCGGAGAATCAATGAGAATATAGTCATAGGAACTTTTAAGTGATTCCAGCGCCTCTTTCAAAAGAAACTCCCTGCGCGCCCCGGTAAACTCCAGCTCAATGCCGCTGAGAAGGATATTAGAGGGAATAATATCCACCAGGGCTGATTTCTGAACCGCATACCTGGGCTTTAACTCCCCCTTTAACACATCGTATATGGTGGCGCTCTCTGTGTCCGCCCCCATGGCGAAGCTCAGATTACCCTGCGGATCCATATCCACCGCAAGGACTTTATAACCCTTTTCCTTCAGCGCTGTTGACAGCACATAGGCTGACGTGGTTTTCCCAACACCGCCCTTCTGATTGGACAACACAATTGTTAACGACATGGCTACTCCCCCAGGGACCTAATATTTCTCTCACATTATGATATATTATAGCAAGAAATGCCGAAACAGACAATTGTATTTTATTGTATACCCCCATAGCAGGGCTCAAAAAGGCGCTGCTTCATGACTGTGCTGCCACAGCCTTTTTGCAGCGCCTTTTTTATATTATCTGTTTATTGTTTGAAGATATTACACTGTTAACCTGCCCGATTACTGTAATTACTGTAATAACTGTAATACAGACTGTGGCTGCTGATTCGCCTGTGCAAGCATGGCCTGTGCAGACTGAACCAGAACGCTGTTCTTGGTGTAGTTCATCATTTCCTTAGCCATATCTACGTCGCGGATACGGGATTCTGCGGAAGTGATGTTCTCAGTGGTAACACCCAGGTTGTTGATGGTATGCTCCAGACGGTTCTGGATAGCGCCCAGTTTGCCGCGGCTGGTGGATACGGTGTTGATGGCGGTTTTGATTTTGCTCATGGCTGCGGAAGCGCCTTCTCTGGTGCTGATGTTAACGCTGTTTAAATCGAGAGCGTTTACGTGCATATCGGCAATGCTTAATTCTAGCTGGTTGTAGGAGTCATTGGTATCGCCAATTTGTAATTTCATTCCTCCACCAGAAGAAAGGCCGGAACCATTAAGAAGAGATACAGATCCACCATCCAAATCAGCTCCTGTTTTGGAACCATCATAGCTTACCGTCATGTCTACACCGGCTTCTGCCAGCATCTTATTCACATCCGCTGCCGTATAAGATTTACCTGACTCAAAACCAACTTTCACATTCCCGTCACCATCTATTGTTACCCCAACATGAGTACCAGCACCTGCTGCACCTGCAAAATCAATTTTACGTCCGTCCGCACCAGCTTTATTTGCAGTAACTGTAATTCCCTTTGCTGCATCCGTTGCACTTGCCCGCTTTGCTTCCGCAGAAGCAATACTTGCTAATGAGGTAGTGGCGGCTGTATCTGTATCAGAGATTGTAATATCATCCGAAATCTGAACACCAACCTTACCTGCTGCACCTTCTGGAGCTCCAGAAGCATCCTGAATCAACTTATCAATATCCGCCTGTGTGTAGACTTTATCCTTAGCACCTTCCAAATTAATAGTAAGTGTTTTACCTGCCCATGTTGCATTGCTGGCAGTACCCTTCGCAACTAAGCTAACATTAACTGTATAACCTTCTGGTGCAGATACAGTAAAATCTACCGCACTCTTAATTCTATTTGCACCTGTTGTACCTACCGCACCTGCTGCTGCACTGGCTACACCACCACTGGTTCCAACGCCCATAGTACCATCCAACAACTTAATCCCATTAAAATCAGTACCATCAGCAATACGATTAATCTCATCCTTCAAAGCCGAAACTTCATCCTGTAATGCCTTACGGTCAACATCATCCGTATAAGTACCATTGGCGGACTTGGTAGCCAGCTCGGTCATACGGTTTAACATGGAATGAACTTCCTGTAATCCGCCCTCTGCCGTCTGTACCAGGGAGATGGCGTCCTGAGAGTTGTCGGTAGCTGCTTCCAGGCCTTTAATCTGTGCTCTCATCTTCTCAGAAATAGCCAGTCCGGCAGCGTCATCGCCTGCGCGGTTGATTCTGTAGCCAGATGATAACTTCTCCAATGACTTTGATACTGCGCTGTTGTTTACGCCCAACTGCCTGTTGGAATTAAGTGCCATAATATTGTGCTGAATCCTCATACTAATTACCTCCATGTAATTGTTTTATACCGGGACTTCCCTGTCCCTCTTATTTTCTTGTCCTTCCAATGAACGACGGGCCCTGTCGGACACTGGACCGAGTTTCCGAAACATTCCATCTCTTCCGCTCTGTAATATTTATCGTACGCCTCTCCCATTTTGTTCACCAAAAAAGTGCACAAAAATCACAATTGATTTTCGTGCACTTTAACCATATAAACTCTGTTCAATATAAAACTCTTCCAGGGACAACTCATTATCCTTCATATAGTTTGCCGCTTCCACCCCTACGTAGCGGTAATGCCAGGGCTCATACTGGATTCCGGTAATATCCGTCTTATTCTCCCCATACCGCATGACAAAACCATAATCCTGTGCATGTTCCACCAGCCATTTACTCTCCGGTGTATCCTCAAAGGCCCTTTCCAGCTTGTGGTATCTCCTGGTATAGAAGTCCACTGCCAACCCCAGGCAGTGTTCTCCCGAACCGGGAATGGATATGGTCTGTCTGGCCAGATTGTAAGACTCCTCCTTGGTATGTCCGGCCTTCACAAAGGACAAGACCTTCCTGTTAAACAGTTTTTCCTGCTTGTCCAGCGTCCTGTAGCCGGAGCACACTATCGGAGACAATCCCTGGGCCTTCATATCGCCAATCATGGCCATCAGCGGCTCATAGATTCTCTTATCCACTGACTGCTCCGTACCGGGAATGGATTCCAGTTCCACCTCATAGTCTTCCGGCACAGGATACTCTGCGTTGGTAAGTATCAGACACCACATATCCTCCGGCAGAATTTTAAGACCTCCATCTGCGTCCATCTCGCCACGTTCTTTGTAAACCCGCGCTCCCGGCAACCCTTCCGGCTGTTCCTGTACCGGTTCCTTCGGCTGTCCCCCTGTCTGTCCTTCCGCCAGTTCCTTCACCTGCTCCCCCGGCCCTTCCGCCGCCGTCTCCGCCCGCAGCGCCTCCAACTCCCGCTCCTTCTGAACCGTCCTGTGGGCCGATATATAAAACAGGGTCAGGATCAGCAGGAAGGTGTAGATTGCCACCCGCCGGTTCCTGACCACACGCTGGTCCCTGGGTCTCCTCTGAGCCATAATACGCGTTTCCTCCTAACAATCCCTTCTCTCATCTCTCTGACCTACCGTATTCTCCGCAGCTGATCCCCCTGCCGTCTGAGAATATACCGGTACAGCAGGTCCTCCTGCTTTGTGGCCATTTCCACAAATTCGCAGCCATAGCCATAGCCCCCCTCCGGACGTTCCACCCGGCGGCGTACCTCACATATGAACAGCATGGAATCCCCCATGGCCGGTATGACGATGTTGAAACGGTCATTGACCTTGAATTCCTCCCTGGTGCAGAACATCAGGCCTCCCAGGCTGATATCCACCAGACGCACCTTCAGGCCGTTGTAATCCTCTGACTCCTCCCCCATGTCCAGGGTGTCATTTCCACGTATACAGTTATAAATGATTCCCTCGTCCCTGGTACTGATCCGGAAATACTCCCGGCGCTCGTCATTGGTGGCCTCGCTTAATTCCACGATCCGCACCAGCTTGGGAGAGGACAGGTATACCCGGCCCAGGAGCACCTTAAATCCAAGCTGTGTGTTGTATATCTCCAGCTTAATAAGCAAATTGTACGGAATTCCCGGCAGCTCATTGCGGGAGCTGCTCACATCTATGAAGTTTTTGCCTATACGATGCAGTACCCCCATACTGATCAGGTCGTTGTTCTTGGCCTTTATGACACAGGACGAACCTACATACCCGTCCAGCAAATCAACCATCTTCCACACCCCCTGTTATCATACTGTCTGTTAACTGTCATCCTTGCTGTGTCTGGATACCAGGTTCCGGCGCAGGCGGCCGGGCTGGCTGGCTTCCTCTTTATGTCCGGCAGATGCGGATTCTGAACGGCTTTTTTCCACTCCCCGTATCTGGGCGGAGGTTTCAATGAGCTTGCAGTAAATGGCTGCAACCACCTCGTACAGCTCCACCGGTATATTGCTGCCCACATCCAGCATACACAGCAGGGATGCCGCGCTGTCGTCCTTGAACACCGGAATCCCCTTTTTTTCCGCAATATCAATGATGTGTTCCGCAACCGTTCCATACCCCGAGGCAATCACCACCGGGGATGTGTCCTCATCTACATTGTATCTTAAAGCAACCGCTTTATTTTTCTTATATTTTGACATCTACACCCGTCCTTTTAAACGGCAGATTTTTGAATACTTCCATCAGGGAACGCACATGGTCCATGCGCTCCACCTCTATGCCTGACGCCTTGTATCCGTGTTCCTCCATGATATTGCGGAACTCCGGAATCAGGCTTTCAAATATTCCTATATAGGATTCCGGACAATACAGATGGAATCCCAGTTCCTTTCCCGCCATCATAAACTCCGCTTCCATCTGACCCACCCCCGGCACATCAAAGGTTATGAGCACATGGACATGACCGCCCTCCCTGCTTCCCGGCTCCCCATTCCTGCCTTCGTCCTTGGGATCTATCCACAGTTCGGAAAATGCCTTCATTCCCTGGTAATCCACAGGTATCACAAAGTGCAGGAGAGGCGTGTAGTTACATGGGGATGATAAAAGACTTGTGATGATTTTTTCTATCTTTTCCCCGTTCAGGCTGTTCATGGGAGTCTCCCTGTCCTGTTTGGCAATGATTTTAGCCAGGGTGTCCATGATGCGGGAACGGTTCATCTGGCGCTCCGGCTCCCTGAAACCGGCGATGTATTCCTTCACCAGTTCCCTGATATGGGCCTTTTCCTCCCTGTCGTTCACATGGATGAGAAGATTCATAAGGGCTTCCTGGAGAAAGGCATCATTGTCCTGATAGCGGGACATATTGTACAATATGTTGGGAATGACCCTGGCAGCCTGGGGCGTATAGAGCACGCTCTCCTCCAGCTCCTTTAGAGCCTGCTGTACCTGGGGCTTCAGTTCCTCGAATTCCAGGCTCCCCCGGCTCTCTCTGACACGGGCCGCAAGCTGTGAAAACATTCCTGACAGATTCCTGCTGCCTGTCAGCTGCTCAGACAGGTATTCCAGGCTGTTGGCCACAGAGTCCAGCACATCCTGCCTGGATATGCTGGCGTTCACCGCCTTTAAAAGCTCAGCTGTCTCCATCCGCAAATCAGGCGCCTTCTCCAGAATTCCCCTCAGCAAATCAAAGAGCTCCCCTTTGAACAGGGTGGACGCGTACTCCTGGTCTACCAGTTCGTCCACGATATGGTCCGGATCAATGAGAAGGGCGTCAAAGAGCTGGCGGATTTCCTGGGTCACCGTATTGTTGTTCACAGGAAGCAGATTGATGATTTCCTCCAGCATATAAATATTTTTCAGATAGTTGACGGTCACGGCCGGGTCCTTTAACAGGTTCATAAGGGTGGCTGCCCCGGCCTCTCCCTCCAGCACATTGTGATGGCCCAGAAGACCGCTGCCCGACGGGTTCTTTGTAATATGCCTTATCTCCTGCATATCAAAGGGAACCGACGGGTCCTTTAACGCCTTATCCGGCTGTATGATGTTTTTGTTGATAACCGGAGAGGTCACCCGCAGGATATCTGCCATTACCGAATTCCTTTCTTGATTTCCCCGTCAAGATAATAGAAGGTGCAACTATCCTCCTTCTTGGAAATGCTCATCTTACAATCCCCGATATTAATAACGGTTCCGGGGTATACCTCCCTGGCCGTAAGCCTGGACTTGCCCACCTCCCTCAGTTTCCTGGAAAGCTCAGCTCCCTGCTGCTTCAGTTTCTTTTCCTTCAGCGAATTAATGGGGGCTTCCAGCTTTAACTTGGATAACCGTTCCCGCTGGGATGGAGTGATGGTCCCTTCCTTCAGTTTACCGCTCAGATAAGAAATATCTTTGTTCAGCTCCGTCAGCTTTCTGGAGAGCAGTATCATCTCCTTGCCCACTGCCTCCATCTCATCCATAAGCTGGGGTGTCAGGCCCAGGGTCACAGAGGTGGCGATATGGCTGGGCGCTCCCACTGCCTTCACATTCATGCAGTTATATACAGAACAGCTTCCGCCGATAAATGCCCCTCTTTTTCCAATTAATGTCAAATCGTGGCCGCAGGACACCTCCGAGTTGATGATATATTCTGCCTGGATATTATTTCTGGAAAAGATATTGCAGTCCTCCAGAAACTTGGCCGTGATATCGCCCTCCGCCTCAAGCACGCCGGTTCTCATGCCCCGCATGCCCTTGTGCAGCAGAATATCTCCCCCCGCGCTGAGCCGGGCGCCCTCCACGATTCCCATAACCGTAATATCGCCCTTTGCTTTGACGCTGTATCCCTCCAGAACATCCCCGTGAATCACCACGCTGCCTGTGAAGTTGATATTCCCCACGGAATTGTCCACATTGCCGGACACGGTAAATACATTCTCCACATGGAAACGGCCGGACCGGAAGGTCAGATTGCCCTCGCAGGCTGCCAGCAGCCTATCCCTGTCTTCAGAATAAACGATGTTCCTGCCCTGGGGAACGGGCGGCATGGTTCCCTTCTTCCCCCGCACAGGCTGGCCAAACACGTCCATGCCGTCTCCGGGTTCCGTGGGAAGTGTAATATCGCAGACAACATCACCTTTTTTTACATTATGTATCAGATTGGTGCTTTTAAAGTCGATTCCGCCGTTGCCCTTGGAGGCGTACTTAATCTGGGCCTTCCTGGGGTAATAATCTTTAATATGGCCATCCTCCCCGTTCCTGGCAGGCTCGCCCGCAGCTATCATAACCATCTGCATATACTGCTGCCCGCTGACAACCCAGCTTATCTTCTTCTGGTCTATGCCAAAACAGATCCCCTTCTGCTCCAGCACATCATACACCATTTCCTCCGTTATATCACTTCCGCCTCCGGATGGTCCGTAAACCATCATGGACACCGACATCCTGTCATCCGATACCAGAACCTCCACCCAGGCGTCCCGGGTAACTTCCTCTTTCTTTATGCCGTCCTTCTGTGCGCTGCTGCCTTCATAATCGCCGCCGTCCCCGGAACCGGGCCGGTCCTCATCATATGACTCCGACTCCTGCGTGGCGCTTTCCGGATGCTCCTGCCCCAGAAGCTCGCGCTCCATCTGCTGGCGCCGCCTCTGTTCGGTTTCATTCCAGTCCTCCACTGTTTCCACCCTGTTGTCATGGTTTCTGTCCGCATGTTCCGTCTCGTCCGCTCTGTCATAGGGCTGCCCCTGGGGCCGTGATTTTTTATCCTGTTCCCGTTCCGGGCTTTCTTTGCCGTCCTCTTCCCGGGGTATCTCATCCTGCCCCTCATCCAGGAACTTGGAAAACAAGCTGTAAATCAGACTCTTTTCGTTCATGGGCATCTCCCCTTTCAGTAAGTTCAGCGCATGTCATTGCCTTGTATGTCATTACCTTAAGTTATTTATCATCTCTTCCATCTGATCCGCGGTTGTGACGATCCGGCTGTTAAGCTGAAACGCACGCTGCGTCTGCATCAGATTGACCATCTCTGTGGACATGTTGCAGTTGGACATCTCCAGGGCATGGCTCATAACCTTGCTTTTTTCCTGTTCTTCGTCCAAATCATCCATGGACAGCCATTCACCGGAGGTTTCTCCTGTGCGGAACAGATTCATGCCCACATGCTGCAGCCCTTCCGGATTCTCACACACAAACAGTCCGATCCGTTCTGCCAGCCCGTCTAAGTCCAGCTCCCCTGCATCATTGTCTCCGCCGTCCTCTGATGTCTTGTATTCCAGCTCTATGGGCTCCCCGTCCTGGTCCAGGACATAGCTTCCGTCGCTGGTGGTCAGGTAATTGCCGTCATCCGTGGAGGATATCTGGAATGCGCCGTCCCTGGTATAAGCCGGTTCTTCCTCGTCCTCGCTGGTCTGGATGGCGAAAAACGCATTGCCCGATATGGCAAAATCCAGTTCCCGGTCCGTCTTGCGGAAAATCCCCTGCTGGAACGTGGTTCCCGGCCCGTCATTGCGGACTCCGTGTCCCACCTGGGCCTGAGGCCGCATGTCCATCTGGGTGTACAATAAATCATTAAAGCTGCTGCGCATGGACTTGTAGCCGTTGGTGCTTATATTGGCCATGTTGTTAGAGGTCACATCCAGGTCCTTCTGGAATGCGTTCATGGCCGATACTGCTGTATAGTACGATATATTCATCTGTGGTTCCCCCCTACAGCTTTCCAATCTCATTGGCTGTTTTCTGATTCATCTGGTCTATGATGGTCAGGGCCTTTCCGCAGGACTGAAACGCCCTCTGCACCTCCATGGCCCTGGTCATCTCATTGTTCAGATTTACTCCTGACTGTTCTAACTTTCCCTGATACACCGTGGGATAAACCTGGGTGAGCTCCACGCCCGCCCCCGCGCCGTAGGTTCCGTTGTCGTAGAACTCCAGGTTGTCGTAATTGTCCGGCACCACTATCTGAATCTGGTCCAGGGCGCCGTCCTCATTGTCGTAGATAATTCCATCCGCGCCAACGCGGAATCCCTCCTCATCCACATATACCGGACCGCCGTCTCCCATAAGCTGGCCCACTCCCGGAAGCATGAGATTTCCCTCGTCATCCCTGGTAAAATGGCCGTTGCGCGTCAGATACTGGCCGTTTTCTCCCTGTATGACAAAGAACCCGTCTCCATTGATAGCCAAATCATAGGTCTTTCCGGTATCCTCAATAGGCCCCTGTCCATGGGTTGTCATCTCCCTGGTTCCCACCGATATGGTGGACCCCCGGCCCAGTCCTTCTGTCCTTCCGTTCATTTCCCGCACCAGCTGCTGGTCAAAGGTCGTCTTAACCAGCCGTTTCGGTTTGTAACCGCTGGTCTTGACATTGGCTATATTATTGGCAGCCATGTTTAATGATCTCTGATTCATCAGCATGCCGGAAGCGGCTGTATAAAATCCTGAAAACATAGTTTTATCCTCTCATATAATCTTCCAGGCTGGCTTTCAGCTTTTGGATTGCCCTGGTATGTATCTGGCATACCCGGGACTGTCCTATGCCCATAACCTGGGCAATCTCCGAATACTTCAGCTCTTCATAGTAATATAAGGTAATGACCAGCCGTTCCTTTTCCCCCAGCCCGTCTATGGCCGATGTAAGTGTTCCCATCAGTTCCTTGTAAAACAGGTTTTCCTCTGGTTTGCCCTCTATATCACCGGACTCCAGCTCCCCTTTTGCCACTATGGCCGTCATATCCTGCAGCACGGACTCAAAGGAAAGAAGGTTGGCGTGGTTCATATATTTAATGTGGTTTTCCACCTTTTCTACGGGCAGGTCCAGATAATCCGCCACTTCGTTTACATCCGGCTCCCTCATCTGCTTATGGGACAAAATGGAACATGCTTCTTCTACCTTTTTCTGGAAATTTCTCGCTCTGTGAGGCACCCAGTCCTGGCTGCGTATATAGTCAATCATGGCACCCCTTACCCGCATGAACGCAAATGTCTCAAACCTGGCGCCCCTGTCCGGGTCATACCGTTCCAGACATTCAATCAGCGCCAGCACCCCCTGGTCTATAAGCTCTTCCTGCTCCAGAAGGGATCCGGCCATGGACCGCAGCTGCACTGCCGCGGAACGCACAATGGGAAGATAGTGCATAATCAGCCTGTTTCTCAATTCCTGGCTGCCGTTTTTTCTGTACTCCTCCAGAACCCGAACCATATCCTCGCTGTCTGTCTGTTCCATCAGCATATCCTGTTACCTCTGGCTAAGGGAAATATTTCCCAATGCCTGTATCTGTATATTGTTGTCAATCTCACTGAAGGATACCACCGCTACGTTGGGGTAAAACTGGTCAATGAGCTTTTTAAAGTAAATCCGCACCACAGGCGAGGTCAGTACAATAGGTACATTGACCAGATCCTTTATCTTATTGATCTCAGCCGTGGCTGACGCCACTATGCTCTGGATGGCCGTGGGCTCTAAGGCCAGATAGGAGCCTGTATCCATCTTCTTCACGGACGACATGATCATGTTCTCGATCCGGTCGTCCAGGCTGATGACCTTCATCTGCCCCGCCTCTGAGAACCGCCGGGATATGGTGCGCTTTAATGCCTGGCGCACATACTCGGTAAGCATATCCGTATCCTTTACCTGGCTGCCGTAATCGCCTAATGTCTCTACAATGGTCTCCATATCCCGAATGGGAATCTCCTCACGCAAAAGATTGGCCAGGACCTTCTGAAGGCCTCCCACCGATATAACCGACGGAATGGTGTCCTCCACAATACTGCTGTTGGTCTTTTTAAGGGCCTCCAGCAGGTTGTTGACCTCCTGCCTGTTTAACAGCTCATGGAGGTGTTCCTTTACCACCTCGGACAGGTGGGTGATTACCACGGAAGTGGGGTCTATCAGGGTATAACCGGCCAGCTCAGCCTGTATCTTCCTGTCCCCGCTTATCCATTTTGCCGGTATATGGAAAGCCGGGTCAATGGTATCTATTCCAGGCACATCGTCTGCATCCGTGCCGGGAGGCAGGGCCAGATAATGGTCCATGAGTATATCTCCCCTGGCCACTTCCTCCCCTTTAAGGAGGATGCTGTACTGGTTGGGATTGAGCTGTCCGCTGTCCTTGATACGGACAGAGGGAATTACAAATCCCATATCCAGGGCCATCTGTTTGCGGAACATAACCACCCTGTCAATAAAATTCCCGCCGTTGCCTTCATCGGCCAGGGGAATCAGGCTGTAGCCAAACTCCATTTCAATCTGCTCCACGTTCAGCAGACCGTATACATTTTCAATATTCTTATAATAGGACGCCTCGCTGGTAACCTCTGTCTCCACCAGTTCTTCCGCAGTCTCCTCCACCAGGCTCTTCTGGTGCCGGTACAGATAATAACCGCCCCCAACCATGCCCGCGGATATAATCAGTATCTGAAGAACAGGGAAGCCGGGTATAAGGCACAGGCACGCGGCCGCGCCTCCAGCCGTCATAAGCACCCTTGGCTGGGCCAGGAACTGCTTTGTCAGGTCCTCGCTGAGGCTGTTCTCCGAAGCGGACCTGGTCACCACCATACCGGTGGCAACCGATATGAGCAGGGCCGGTATCTGGGACACCAGGCCGTCGCCAATGGTGGATGTGGTGTAAATCTGCATGATATCCTGTATGCTTCCCTGGCTGTTCATGATTCCCACAATAAGGCCGCCCACAAAATTGATAAAGGTGATGATAATGGAGATAATAGCATCGCCCTTTACGAACTTGGTGGCACCGTCCATGGAGCCGAAGAAGTCAGCTTCCCTCTGGATTTTAGACCGGCGTTCCCTTGCCTGCTGCTCGTCGATAAGGCCGCTGTTTAAATCAGCGTCAATGGCCATCTGTTTGCCGGGCATGGCATCCAGGGTAAACCTTGCGGCAACCTCAGCCACACGCTCGGAACCCTTTGTGATGACGATAAACTGAACCAGCACAATAATCAGGAATATAATAAAACCGATAACCGCGTTTCCGCGGATAACAAACTGTCCGAAGGTCTTGACCACCTGTCCCGCGTATCCATTGTCAAACAGGATTTTTCTTGTGGATGATATGTTAAGTCCCAGCCTGAAAAGGGTTGTGATCAGCAGCAGGGAAGGAAACACGGAAAATTCCAGCGTCTCTCTGATATACATGGACATCACAAGAATCAATAAAGACAATGATATGTTCAGTATAAATAAAAAGTCCAGTATGGGCGTGGGAAGGGGTATTAGTATCAGGAATATGATACCGATGATTCCCGCTGTTACAAGGATATTAAACCGTTTCAAATTTATTCACCATTTCCAATAATGCTTCTCGTATTTACTATTTCGCTGATACGCACACCAAAGTTATCATCAATCACAACCACTTCTCCCCGGGCAATGAGCTGTCCGTTGACAATGATGTCCACAGGGGCGTCTGACTGCTTATCCAGCTCCACTACGGTACCGTTGCTGAAATTCAGCACATCCTTTAACCGGCGCCTTGTCTTGCCGATCTCCACGGACACGTTTAAGGGCACATCCATGATAAGGCTCAGGTTTCCGTTCATGGACTGGTTTTGCAGCATGGATCCCGGCATTCCCATAAATCTGCCGCCGGAAGCAGTGGTGCCCCGGACAGCGCCTGAATATGCGGATTTCTGCGTCCCTGCATCTGCGGGGCTTTGTCCCCCGCCTGTGCCGGAGGACCTGTCCTGCCCTATGACGGAATTCTGCTCCATGATAAGGGCGCGCTTTTGGGCCTCCTCCTCTTCCCGGCGGGCTTTTTCACAGGCCGCTCTTCTGGCCTGTATCTCCTCTGTCAGGCTGTCCATGGCAGTGGACGAGATGCATTCTATAAACTCTGACTCCACCATATCCTTAATCTTCATGGTGTAGCTGACAACCATAACCTTTGCGTCCTTCGGCTCCCCGATGACAAGAGCCAGGTCCTGGCTTCCGTCAGAAAGCACCAGCTGGCAGTCTGACAAATCCATGGTGTCGCCCAGATACTCAGCCATGGACGAGGCGGAGGCATGGGACATCTGGTTCATCAGCTCCCCTGCCGCGCTCATGGCCACATCGTCAAAGACAAAGTCCGGATCCGGAAGGTCGTCCACACCCATGAGCTCATTTAAGAATACCTGCATATCCCTCTGGCGAAGAACCAGGACAATGTTGCCTGCCACCTGGGAGGTCAGGCAGCTCTTTACAAAGATGGCAGGTTCCAGGATGCCGTACTCCACATCCTTTATTGACATCTCCTGAAGCCTGGGTCCGCCTATCTCTATGTCTGCCCTCAGGATGGAGGATATGGCCTCCCCTGCCGACTGTGCGTGAATCTTTATAAGTTCTTCAAACATCTGCCCGTCTGTCATTGCGGTGACATCCCGGCCTCCCTCTGCCTTTGCCATGGTTTACTCCTTCTATTCCTCAATCTCTTTCTTGTTCCATCTGCGGCGTTTTCCTATGCCCTTCTTTTTGCCGTTCTTTTTGTCATCCTGATTTGCGTCCTGCTTCTCGCCCTTATCCGCCGGCTTTTTATAACTGGCCGGAAGAAGCTTGTACAGCTTTTCCTCAATGAATTTGGGATTTTCTCCCTCCTGAATCGCCAGGACTCCCTCCATGACCAGCTGTTTGCATAGAAATTCCTCGTCGTGCCGCGCTTTCAGCTTGCTTGCCATGGGCAGGCAGACCACATTGGCCAGCAGTGAACCGTATAAAGTGGTTATAAGCGCCACTGCCATGCCCTTTGCCAGAGCGTCCACATCCGACATATTTCCCAGCATGAGAATCAGTCCTACCAGTGTACCAATCATACCAAAGGCAGGCGCAAAGCTGGCCGCCTTCTCATAGAAGCGCCGGTCCAGGGCATGGCGTTCATCCAGCTGTTCCAGCTCAGTCTCCATGGCCTTTCGCACCTTCTCCGAATCCACGGAATCCACCACCAGCATCAGGCTGTTGTGCAGAAAGGGCTCGTCAATCTCGTTCAGCTTATCCTCCAGGGACAGAAGCCCTTTCATGCGGGCCTCTGTGGCCAGATTCACTATCTGGTCCACTGAATCCGTGGGGCTGTACTGATATGGTTTGACAATGATTTTCAGATGGCTTCCAATCTTTTTAAAGGCCCCTGCCGGGAATGAAATCATCATAACCCCAAGAGTACCTCCAATGGTAATGGCCATACTGGGAATATCCAGAAAAGCCTTAAGGTTATGGTACACAATCCTCATAGACTCCTGGTCAAATGTCATACCAAACATCACCAGTCCAACTGCTAATATAAAACCTAAAATTGACAAGACATCCATACCCTTACATCCTTTTCCTCAACTTTTATCTTACTGCATCAGCCTTTAATCTGTTCCAGAATGCCGCGGAAAGCATCTCTGCGGAATTCCACTACCTTCTTTACCACTTCTTCCTTTGACTCCCTGACAATCAGATGCTTTCCGTTGGTCAGGAGTATGGTGGTGTCAGGCGTCTCCATAATGGTTTCGATCAAGTCGCTGTTTAACACAAACTCTTCGCCGTTCAGCTTTTTAAGGATAATCATGATACCACCCTCCCGTTATCTTATCTCTTAAGGTTTACAAGCTCTTCCAGGATGGAATCCGATACCGTGATGATTCTGGAGTTGGCCTGGAATCCTCTCTGTGTGACTATCATATCCGCAAATTCCGTGGAGATATCCACATTGGACATTTCCAGGGACGAGGTCTTTAATGCGCCTGTGCCGTTCTCTCCTGCCTGGCACAGCTTGGGATCGCCGGAGTTGGCCGTTGTCTTGAAGTAGGAATTGCCCACACCCTCCAGACCATAGGGGTTATCAAACGTAACCAGATCAATACGCCCTATCTGAATCTTGCCAAGGTCCGGGTGGGTTGCCTCGATGATACCGTTGGAAAGAATGGTCACGCCCACGCCTGACAGGGCCACATCCCCGCCCTCGCTGCCGTTTGTCAGGGTAAAGTTTTTGCTCTTAAGCCCCAGGTCATTGGAATTGGTTGCGGCAGTGATGGTGCCTACATCTGTCTTTGTCAGTTTATCAGCTGCAAGGTCTTTACACGCATCGTTAATGGCGGCATAACCCGGATGCTTCAGTTCGATGTACTGGCCGGGCTGGTCATCCGCCGGCACGCTGGTACTCTCCTCTTTCAGCCATACACTGTTGGCCGAGGTGCTGTTTTCGCTGACCTTGCCTGTAAAATATCTTTTCGATCCGTCGTCACTTTCAACCGTAGCCTTGATAATCCATGCAGCAGGTTCGGTTGCCGTGGCTGCCTGGAGCGTCATTTCATAGCTCACCTTGCCCGAAGCCGTGAATTTCGGCTCTGTACTGGTGCTGGAAGGCTTGATTCCTCCAAATATGCCGTCCTTGATGTCCGTAGCATCCGTAAACTTCTGGACGCCTGCCTTGATTCCGAAGTTCTCGCCTAACAGTTCCTCCCCCGTAAGGCTGGTCTTAAATATCTTGTCTGCCGGAACTGCTGATATGGTGAAATCTCCTGCCGGGTGGGCCTTTCCGTTATTGGCCCGTGTGATGGCGGCGTTCATTTTGCTGTTAAAATCAGATAAACTTGTAAAAATTGCGTTTTTATTCACGCTCACCGTAATACTGGAATCCTTTAACTCCCCTGATTTCACCACTATATCCGCCCCGTCGGGAAGTGTGTCGTCCAGCCGGAATGAAATGGTGACATTGGCCGCGGAAGTAGTGTTCTGGGATGTTATGGTATACTCGATTCCGTTGATGGTCTGGGAGTTAGCAGACTGGGCATTGTTCTTTCCCGGTATGCTTAAATGTATTTTATCAGCTCCTGCAGCCTTTCCAAGGGGATCGCCTGTTACGCCAAGCACCGTATACCCGTTAGCGTCCACCAGATTGCCGCTGTTGTTGTCCAGCTGCAGATTTCCTGCCCTTGTATAGAATATATTTCCGTCAGAATCCATTACCTGGAAAAAACCTTCTCCTGTAATGGCAACATCCATGGGTCTGCCTGTGGACTGGAGGGCTGACCGTCCCATATTCAGGTCAACGCCTGCCAGCTGTGCGCCGTAGCCCACCTGACTGGCATTGGTACCGCCCTTATTGTTATCACCGCCTGTAGCGCTCTGCAGTGTCTGGTAATATACATCCTGGAAACGTGCCCGGCTTGACTTAAAGCCGTATGTATTAACGTTGGCAATATTATTGCCGATGACATCCAGCTTTGTCTGGTGGGCCTGCATACCGGACACAGCTGAAAATAATGATCTTAACATATTAAATTCTCCTTTTCTAACCGCTTACCCGTCCGTCATTCGGGGTAAGGATAGCCTCCAAAAGGACCGGCTATATCATTACGGTTCCGTCAATATTCGTGAAAACAGTGCCTTTCAGGCTGTCTTCATTTACAACAGTGACAACTTTATTATTTTTTACATTTACGACAAAGGCAGTGGTCCCCAACAAAATCAGCGGCTCCCTCAGTCCCTTTTCCTCCGCCATGCGGACGCCTTCGTTCAGACGGTCCAGCTTTTCAGAGGAAACATCCACGCCCCGTTCCACCACACGCTCCATGGCATGTTTGGAAAAGGATACCTGGCTTTCTTCCTTCAGTCTCTGCTCCAGCAGTTCCTTAAATGCATTGTCGTTTGTTTTTTCCCGGGGCCTGCTCTTGGGCGGCTCACCCGGAGTCCCCGTATAGATGGGGGTATGAAGCATTTTATTATAAATCATTGAATCCATTGTTCATCCTCCAGTCCCTTATTCTGGTTCATTAACCGGCTGCCCTTAAAAACATCCATCACGCTTTACCGCCGGACGGGGTTTACTTATCCGGAGGAGTCTTATCGGGCGGGGTTCCATCAGGCGGGGTATCGTCGGGCGGAGTCTCATTGTTTTCGTCGGAACCTTCTGCTGCCGGTTTGTCCTTGATCTCCATGATTTCATCCATGGAAAAGGCTTCGCCGTCCACGTAAATCACGAATTTTCCGTCCAGCAGGGATATTTTTTCCACCACTCCGTCTGCCTTTTTCAGTTCTCCCGATACCGTAAACTTAGCAGCGGACACATTCTTTCCTACCAGGGAAGCCACATAGGAGCTCTTGGCATTGTAGGCCATTTCCTCCATCTTCTGCATGGTGGATATCTGGGCCAGCTGGGTCACATACTGGGTGTCATCCACCGGATTCATGAAATCCTGGTTTTTCAGCTGCGCCACCATCAGGGTAAGAAAATCATCCATGCTGACTTTCTTGTCATCCTCGTCTCCAAAGACAGCGTCAATCACATTGCCGGAGCTGCCTGTACTGTCCGTACTGTTTGTTCCCTCTTTGCTGTTTGTTTTCTGTGAACCGTTTGTCTTATCTGAACCGTTTGTCTTATCCGAGCTATTCGACTTCTCTGAGCTGTTCGACTTCTCTGTATCTCCGCCATTGTCATCGGAAAGCGCCCTGGCTTTTGACGAAGCGGTTCCCGAAAGTGCGGATCTGGAACCGGCTCCCGGCCCGGATGCAGTGCCTGCGCCCGTTGTGTACGGCGAGCTGTAATTTGACTGTATGGGCATTGTTCTCTCCTATTCTTTCTTTTGAATACAGCTAAATGTAGGCGTAAAGCCTGCTCATGCGACTCTCTGCCATCATCCGTTTTGCTTCCATCAGAAGTTCCTCCTCTGATCCGCTGTCCTCTGCTGCATGGAAACTGTATCCGGTATGGGACTGCTGTCCCCGGCGCTCCTGCATATGCTGGCTGAATCCTGAAAAATCCATGGCATTCTGGCTGCTGTGGTAAACCTCCTGGACTTCTGTATTCAAAGGCCTCAGCATATCCTTAAGACTCTCCATCTGGCTGGTGACCAGCTTCTCAGTCTCCGGATTGGTCACTCCGATTCGCACCGTTGTCTTGTCCCCAGTGCTTGTCAGGTGGAGCACAATATCTCCCAGACCTTCGGGTTTTAAGTGGATGGTCAGTTCCCTGGTTCCTGTCTGGGCAGCCCGTTCCACTCCTGTCTTAAGCTGTTCCAGCACCGGAGTATCTATCTGCTGTTCCCTGGCGTCGGACACCGGCCTTAAGCCGTAATTCATTCTGTTCTGTACTGCCTTGCCGGTCAGGTCAATCCCCCTGGCATCTGCGTTCCGTTTCAGTTCCTCCAGAACCTGGTTGGCATCCTTTGGTTCCTCATCCGCTGTCCCGGTCTGTTCCCGCAGCTGATTCAGAGCCTTGTTCTGCCTGCTGTCCGCACTGAAAAACATATCTTCACCGGACTGCCGGGTTTCCTTGTGTCCCTGAACCACGACCGTCATATCTGCTTCCATGGTATCTGATTGTACCGGTCGGACCGTATCTGAAGTCTTTCCTGATGGTTCCTGTCCGGCAGCAGGCCTGGCAGCTGCTTCCTGAGCCATCTGCTCCCGGACTGCTTCTGCGTATGGCGGCTGAACCAGCTCCTGAGTCTGAAGGGCTGCCGTCTGCTCATGACCGGCTAAAGCTGTGTTGGATATAAGGGTCTGTTCCGTCTTTCCTGGTTCCGAAACATGTTCCGTCAGCATGGCAGCGTCCTGTGCGGCCTGTATGTCCGGCACTTCCCCTGCCTGCGCGGGAGCCGGCACCTCCTGCATCAGAAGCGACATAGCCTGGAGGTTTATGGCCTCCGCCGCCGCGCCCTCATTATGGTGCTGTCCGGAATCGCTGTCCTTATCCGTATTCTCCACCCCTGACTCTGCCTTTTTACTGCCATCCCGGCATGTTCCGTCTTCAATGGGTTCAGAGGGTCCGGATTTTTTTCCCTGGTCAACAGACGCCTGGTTTCTGCCTGTATCTCCCATTTCCTGCGCCTTTGAATCAGCCGCCCCGTCCCTTTTCTTGTCTGGTTCTTTGGTCCCGGTCTTGCGGGCATCCTTTAAATTCTGCGCAAACATGTCCATAAAACTGACGGTATCATCCTGCTTTTCCCTGGATCCGGCCGTTGGATTTGCCTTATAACGGCTGGCTGTCAGGGCCTGTGTTAATGTTCCTGCATTCATATTTTTCACCTCCTTTCGCAGATAATATCTATTTAGGAAACGCCATTCCTGACAAATGTTCCTGCAACATGCTCGATAATAAGATCCTGCTGCTCCTTTGCCTCTTCATGGCGGTATTCCTCCATCTGTTTTTCCTTCAGCTTCTCCAGCTTCTTTACTTCCTGGGAAGCCTCCGTCACAACGTGCCTCTGCTTCTCCACCCTGGCCTGTGTCCGGGCCAGCTCCGTCTCTATCTCTTCCAGCCGGATTCTGGCTCCTTCCAGCACAGAATAACAGCCTTTCAGGATAAAAACCGTTGTCCCCTGAATCTGGCGCTGTCCGATATCCTCCTGGATATGACGGATTCTTAGCTCCTTATCACGTCTGTCCTCCTCCAGCTTATCCCGCTCAGCCGTAATCCTTGCAAGAATGCCCTTTTCCTTTTCCAGGTTCTGTTCCTGGTATGCCAGCATGCGCTCCAGCGTAAATACAAACTTTTTCATGACCCGCCCCTTAATCTGTTGCCTGAATCATCTGAATCACTGCCTCGTCCAGTGAAAAACTCTCATCTGTCTTCTGCTGAAGAAATCCATAAATACGGTCGATTCGTTCCAGTGCATCGTCCAGTTCCGGATTTGTCCCCTTCTTATAGGCTCCGATGGAAACCAAATCACGGTTGCTCTCATATACGGATAAAAGCCTTCGGAGCTTTCCGGCAGCCGCTTTATGCTCCGGCGTCACAATATCATTCATAAGACGGCTGACACTGGATAATATGTCAATAGCCGGATAATGGTTCCTGGCTGCCACCTTCCGGGACAGCATGATGTGTCCGTCTATGATTCCGCGCACCGTATCTGATATGGGCTCATTGGCATCATCTCCTTCTACCAGCACCGTATAGATACCGGTAATGGACCCTTCCTCAAAATTGCCGGAACGCTCCAGCAGTTTAGGAAGCTCTGAATAAATGGATGGGGTATACCCTCTGGCCACCGGCGGTTCTCCGATACTCAGCCCCACCTCCCTCTGGGCCATGGCAAACCTGGTAAGGGAGTCCATCATAAGAAGCACATCCATGCCCTGGTCCTTGAAATACTCTGCGATGGTGGTAGCTGTCATGGTACACTTGGAACGCATCATGGCGGACTGGTTGGAGGTGGCCACCACCAGGACCGAGCGTCTGAGCCCTTCCTCCCCCAAATCCCTGTGAATGAACTCCACAACCTCCCTGCTTCTCTCCCCAACCAGGGCAATAACGTTGACGTCTGCCTTTACGTTCTTGGCAATCATGCCCATCAGCGTACTCTTTCCAACGCCGCTGCCTGCGAAGATTCCCATTCTCTGGCCTTTGCCAACCGTCATAAGGCCGTCTATGGCCTTTACCCCCATCTGTATGATTGTGTCGATTCTGGGACGGGTCATGGGGTTGGAAGGTCTGCCTGTGATGGAATAGTATGAAACATCTTCCACAGGTCCCAAATCATCTATGGGATTTCCCATGGCGTCCACGGTCCTGCCGATGAGATGGTTGGACACCGCTATGTGCAGGCGTTCCCCTGTATTGCGGACCGCGCTGCCGTAGCCGATTCCCTCTGTCTCCCCATAGGGCATCAGCAGCACCTTATTTTCCCGGAATCCCACCACCTCGGCCATGACAGGAGAACCGCCCTCCACTACATCAATGGTGCATACATCGCCCAGCCTGCAGGCCGGCCCCGTGGATTCCACCGTGGTTCCCACAATTTTGTCTATCTTGCCAAGGTATGTATACAGACCCGCGTTCTCTATTACCCGTTCTATCTGTTCCAGTTCCATATATTTACCGCCTTACTCCCGGCTGTTTAAAGCCATCAGCTGTTTTTTCAGGTTATCCAGCTGTACATCCAGCGATGCGTCCACAATGCCTTCTTCTGTCTCTACCTGGACAAATCCCGGCGGCCTGCTTTCCGTCTTAATGCGCGGCACGCCGCCCATTTTATCCCTTAAGGGTTCCAGGCGCTTTTCAAGGGCCTCCACCAGCCCCACGGCGTCCTCCGGAATGTGGACCGTTATATTCTCCTTATCACGCTCCGAGAGCACGGCGCCCGCCACCATGTCGGCCAGCTCGGCCTCGTCATACTCCACTTTTTTCCTGAGTATTTTTTCTGCCATCATAAAGGCCAGTCCCGCAACCCTCTCATTCATCTGGCGTTTGAATTCCTCCAGCCCCTGTCCCATCCTGTCAACCGCCGCCCGTATGCCGGCTATATCCTGTGAAATATCCTCCAGGGCCTGGTCCAGTCCCTGGTTATAGCCTTCCATTTTCGCCTGGTCATGTATCCTTCCGGCTTCGCCCCGGGCCGTGTTCACTATGCTGTCCCTCTGGGCATATGCCTCCTCCAATATCCTGGCAGCCGACTGCTCCGCCTGCTTCCTGGCGTGTTCCAGAATCTTACGCTTTTCTTCTGATATGAGGGCATACCGTTTTCCGGCTGTGTCCTGTCCTCCGGCCCCGGCGCTGTCCGTTTCCTGATTCCCTGTCCCGTCTGTGCTTTCCCCGGTACCAGCCTGTCCCGGCATTCCCGGCTCAGGCTGGTACACCCTGACCCTGGCGCTTCCGGTTATGGTCTGTCCCTGCTTCAATACCCTAGACAATTATCTCATCCTTTCCATCCTTGGAAATCACAATCTCGCCTTCCTCCTCCAGCCGCCTGATAACAGCCACAATCCTCTGCTGGGCCTCCTCCACATCGCTCATACGTATATTATGAAGGTATTCCATATCGCTCTGTATGGATTCGCGCATACGGTTGGACATATTGGAGAATATGGTTGCCGTCACATCCCTGTTGGCAACCTTAAGGGCCACAGACAAATCCTTGGAATCAATCTCACGCAGGAACCGCTGTACGGACAGAGGGTCCAGATAGGCGATGTCCTCGAATACAAACATGAGCTTGCGCACGTCCTCGGCCAGCTGCGGATTTTTCATGTTCAGCTCGTCGAATATGTCCCGCTCCGTGCTGCGGTCCACATGGTTCATCACGTCCGCTATGTAATTGAGACCGCCCACCTCCATGGTTTCCTCGGATGAGGAGGATCCGATTTTCTTCTCCAGGACCTCCTCGGCTATCTTGATAGCCATGGGCAGGGCCCGGTCCATGTTGGCGATTCGCTCCACCACATCCACCCTGGTATCCTGGGAAAGATTTGCAATGATCTTCGACGCCTGTTCCGGCGTGGCATAGGACAGGATGAGCGCCAGTGTCTGGGGATGCTCATTCTGTATGGCTGCCATCAGGGTCTTATAGTCCACTTTTCTGATAAAACTGAATGCTTTGGTTTTCAGGGCCTTGCTCACCCGGTCCATCAGGTTCCTGGCCTGCTGCTGCCCAAACGCCTTTTCCAGAACCTCCTTGGCATAATCACGTCCGCCCTCGGTTATGACCTTTTCTGTCACGCAGCAGTTATAAAAATCCTTGGCAATATCCTCTAATTCATCTTCAGCCAGACGGGGAAGACGGGTGATTTCCATGGACAGCTGTTCCACCTCATTTTCAGTGAGATACCGGAACACCTCAGATGCCCGTTCGCTTCCCAATATGGATATAACAGCCGCGGCTTTCTCTGCCGGCCTTCTCTCTTCTGCAGGCATCTTATTTTTTATCCTCCTTCAGCCATGAACTTATCATGGATGCAATGATTTCCGGATTCATCTGTGCAAAGGAACGGACCTGCTCCACCGGGTCCTCCGGATTCACCTGCATGCGGCCCAAATCATTCTGCACCGCTGCCTCCTCCGCCCGCTCTTCCATATCCGCAGTCGGCGGCACCTCTCCCTCAAAGGGAGCAAACAGCTCCTGGTCCTCCTTCATCTGTCTCCTGCGTCTGCGGCCAAAAATCAGGAACAGAATCAGAAGGAACAGAAGAATTCCGGCTCCGGCCGCAATAGCTATGGTCCGGTAATCAATTCCCGTGTCCACAGGCGCCTGCACAGGCAGTGCCGGCTTGGCCGGAGCTGTCTCCTTCGGCACTTCGCGGAAGCTGGATACCACGATATCCTCCGGCGCAATATTGGCCGCCTTGGACGCCGCGTCAATTAACTGCTGCTTTTTGGACTCTGTCAGGTTATCGTCGTTGACTGTAATGGCCACAGTTGCCTTCTGAAGTTTGACATTGTCCTTTTCAATCTGTTTCTTTATGTAGCTTACAAGGTAATCCACATCCCTGTAATAATCCCCGGTCCCCTGGGCCGTACCGCCTGTTCCGGCAGTGCCGTAAGCAGGTATGTCCGTGTTGTTCTCTTCCCCGGCAATACCCCCTGCCCCAAGCTGGCCGCCTGCCACGCCTCTGCTTTCCCGGTAGTGGTCCACCACGCCCTGTCCGTTCTCCTGGGGTTCGTATTCCAGATTCTCGGTTATCATCTTGTCATAGTCTATGACGACCGTGGCAGATACCCGGATCTTATCCGGAGAGTAGGCCAGTGTCAGCACATTCTTGATTTTATTCTGCAGGCGTTCCTCCACCTTGGCCTCAAAATCCAGACGGTTCAGGCCGTAAGCCGTGTTTCCTATGTCATCCGACACCATCTCCTGCATGGTCTCCGCGTTGACCACGGTTACACGCTCAGGCGCCAGGCGCGGTACGCTGTCCGCCACCAGATTCTTGATAGCCGATACCTTCTCCGGTGACAAATCATAGGAAGGCATTAAAGTCAGAGAGACAGAGCCTGTACTGCCGGAATCCCCGTCCTCCCATACATAAGCGCTCTCATCCGGTACATTCAATGTGACAATGGCATTCTTAATGCCTGTCATATCCTTCAGGGTGCGTTCCAGGCGGTCCTGGAGATTCATAAGGAGGTACTGCCGTTTCTCAAACTCCGTGGTAGTAAAACCCATATTATCCGAGAAAATATCAAAAGGAAGCGCCGTTTTCGGATAGCCCAGCTCCGACATCTCTATCATGATGTCGCCTAACTGATCCTCCGGAACCGTCACTTCGCCCTCATCATTCCTTTTGGCAGCCACGCCTCTTCCGCCCAGCACTGCCAGAATTTCGTTATTCTCTTCTCTGGATATCCCTGGAAACAATGTTACATAGCTGCCGGTATTTCCTCTGTTTAACATAATACTGGCTGCCAGGGCTATTACTACTGCCCCTGCCGCCCCCGCTGCCACGGCTTTTCTTCTGCCGCTTCCCAGGAATCGTCCTATGACGCCGTATCCGCCGGCTCCTGGTTTTATCTTATCCTTTATCCCCATGATTCAATTGTAACATCCTTCATCCAGTATTAGACCTGCATACCCATAATCTGATTATAGGCATTCACCGCCTTAGTAGTAATCTGTGTAGTGAATTCCACTGCTGCTGCTGTCTTTTCCGCCTGTATCAGCGCGGTATGCAGGTTGTCTACCTGTCCTGACGCAAGCTTCATATCCATAATCTGGGTATCCTTAATGGCCTGGTCCGCCTCTCTGACTGCCTCCTTCAGCACACTGTCAAAGCGTTTCTCCGGAACCGCCTTAACCGTGCTGTCCTTTTTTAAGTCAGTTAAGTCTCCTACTCCCTCCATCCTTGTAACCGGTATGATAAACATAATCTTCCCCCCGTTTAACCCACGTTATTTACACAATTATCCAATATTTTAAGTATATCCCCATTCAGTCACTCCGTCAACAAAAATAAATGTTTTAGAAACTGTTTTGTAACCATTTTGACTCTGTTTATAGGAAAAACCGGAGGTTGGTAATTTTTCCCATACGATGGATGGGGGACAAAAAAGCAGCCTCAGGATGTTTCTTTGTAAACCTGCTGCTGCTCTTTTCTGATTGGGTAACTTAATGTGCTATATTATGCCGTATTCTGCTTCTGTTGTATTCTGCTTCTGTATGTATCCTTCTTCTGTATGTATTTTGCTTCTGCTGTATTCTGCTTCTGCCGTATCTGATTTCCGCCATATATGATTTTGGTCTTACAAGACCTCTGACGCAGCTCAGCTGCAGCCCTTCTACGGGTTCTGCCTGTCATTAATTATGCCAAATCCCGGAACCATCCAGGTACCGTCCCTCTATATAAGCATTCTTAACCATACGCCCATTTTCCGGACTCATATAATACCAATTGCCGCCGTCCAGCAGCCAGCCCGTATGCATGCTTCCGTCCTGGTCAAAGAAGTACATGCCGTCTCCGGCTGTAAGCCATCCCTTATACATGATTCCATCATTTCCCAGATAATACCATTTCCTGCTGTCCTGAAGCCAGCCTGTCTGCATAATTCCATTCATATCCAGGAAATAGTAATTGCCATCCTTCTGCTGCCAGCCCGTCAGCATATATCCGCTGAAATCAAAGAGATACCACCTGCCGTCAACGTTCTTCCATGTACCGATGGGATAGGTGCCGTCTGTGTTCCTGTACCACCAGCCCTCATCATCCTTAATCCATCCCAGCTGGGAAGGCGTCAGCGCATCAGCCTTGTCCGGACCGCCCACCGCGCCTCCGCTCAGAGTGCAGACCTCATCCGCGTCTATATCCAGCTCATCGGAATACACCCAGTCGCTGCTGGTGATGTAAGCTGTCTCCTCCGTGTCCTTGGGTATGGCCCTGACGCGAAACTGATAGGTTCCTGCTACGGTCATCAGGGGGTAAAAATCATAATTTGTGGCAATTACCTTTGGTATGCCCTGGACCATCTGTCCATTCCGGTAAAGCTTCAGCTCGTAGGCGCCGGCATAGGGCACCTGGGCCCAGGTAGCCTTTCCCGGCGGGTATCCCATCCACTCAGCTGTATCCGGTATCTCCAATGTGCCGGAAGCAGGAGTCAGCAGGACCGTAAGAAGCAGTGTCTCATCATTATTGGTCCTTTTCACCGATTTATAGGTTGCCCCGTCAATCTGGAATTTGCTTGGCCCTGTGGTCCTGTTGAAATAGTAGCCGCTTCTGGCATGTATCTCAATCTGCACTTTGGGTTCATCCCCCGGTTCCCAGTAATCCTTATTATTCTTGGCAGCCCATTTATAAGCGCCGATGGTATACAGGCTGCTGTCCGTGGTGGCATACACCGTGGCCTCATTGAGCTCATAATCCGCCTGTACATCGGAACGCACCTTCAGCGATACGCTGGTGATGGGTGTCCTCGTCTCTGTCTTGACTGCTGCTATGGAAACAGCAGGAAATACAGCTGTGAGGACCGCCCAGATTCCCAATGCCGCGGCCGCCTTCTTCCATCCATACATCATCATTTCCTCCTTCTGCCGGCTACGGGACCCATATCCCCGCCTGATTCACATAATGCTGATCCACGGCTTTATCCCGCACCATCTGCCCGCTTGACGGATCCAGATAGTACCAGCTGCCCTGCCATTGCAGCCACCCGGCAGCCATGCTGCCGTCCGGATTCAGATAATACCAGTCATTCCCCTGCTGCAGCCACTGCCCTGTCAGTTTTCCCTTCTCCGGGTCCAGGTAATACCAAATGCGGTTGAACTGGAGCCAGCCCGTAACCATGTCCCCATTGGATGTCAGGTAGTATTCCCTGTCGTTCTTCCACTGCCAGCCTGTAAGCATGTATCCGTTTATGTCAAAAAGATACCATTTTCCTCCAATCTCCTGCCAGCAGCCCACGGGATAGCTTCCGTCCTGGTTCCTGTACCACCAGCCGTTTCCGTCCTGGGCCCACCCCGGAGCCTGGGCATTGGGGCCTGTTCCGTCCTTCACGCTGACACCGGCGGTTCCCTTTCCCTGGGATACAGCCCGCTTATCCGCTGCCTGGGCATCCTTTCTGGTGATTTGCTGGTTGTCAGACTCCGTCCATCCGCCTGCTTTCAGATAATCAGACTCAGACTCGGTCTTTGCCACTGCCCTCACCTTGAAATAGTAATCCCCTTCTTCCGTCATATAGGGAAAAAAATCATAGCTGACCGAATTGGTCCTGGGCACATGGTAAACCATGCTCTCATCGCAGAACAGCTTTACCTCGTAGGAGGAAGCCCCGTCAACCTTAGACCACCTGGCTTTTCCCAAAGGCGTTTCTTCCCAATAAGCCTCCTCCACCTGGTCCAGAGTACCCTTGACCCCTTTTAATTTGGCAGTAATGGTGAGACTGCGCTTTGCATCGCTTTTCTTGGATGACACATACTCGGCCCCCCGTATATGCGCGTTGGAGGAACTGATGCTTCCGAAATAGTAATCCTCCTCAGCCGCCAGCTCAATGGATATACGCGGGATTTCCCCCGCCTTCCAGGATGTCTTTCCGTTGATAAACTCGCAGGACACCACATGATACTTGGTGCTGTCCGCCGTGGCGGACACGCTTCCGCTGCTCCCCATCTCCACGGATGAGGTGACGGCTATGGTCACTGACTTGATGGCCTCGTCTGCAAAAGAAGTCATGGCGCAAGACCACCATATTCCCAGCGCTGCACATACGCCTGCCGCTGCCCTGCCTGCGAAATATATGAACCTGTTCCTAATCCCCATCATAAACCTCCCCTTATCCTTTATCCCCATTACTGCCATGGCCTGCGTATGGATACAATGGTCCGATAGGCCGGATCATTGCTCACCTTAATGCCCTCTTTTCTGGAACTGGCGTGTACAATGCGGCCTCCTCCGATATACATGGCCACATGGCCGGAATAGCAGACCAGATCACCCGGCTCCATATCCTCATACGGTATCTCCCTCCCAAATCCCGCCTGTTCCCCTGACGTCCTGGGAATGCTGACGCCGAAATGCCGGTATACCGACTGGGTATAACCGGAACAGTCTGTTCCGCCGGTAAGGCTTGTACCTCCGTATACATAGGGATTTCCTACAAACTGCAGGGCATAGTCTGCCACATTTCTGCCGAATTCAGTGCCGCCTATGCTTTTCACTGACCGGCCGCCGGCTGTACCTGCACTGTCTTGTGCCGTGCCTGCGCTTCCTGATTCCTGTCCTGCACCTCCTGGCTCCCGTCCTGCGCCTCCTGGCTCCCGTCCTGCGCCTCCTGGCTCCCGTCCTGCGGCCCCTGATTCCTGTCCTGCGCTTTCCTGCTCCTGCCTGATGCGCTCTTTCTCCTGCCTGATACGCTCTTCCTCCTGCCTTGCCCTGAGGATACGTATTTCTTCTGTTTTCCTTATCACTTCCCCGGCAGCCTGGGCTGCACGGGCCTGGGCCGCCTCCAGTTCAAGGGCAAAACCGCTGCTCTCCTTTTGCCTCGCCGCAATGAATCCTTCCAGTTCCTTTTGCTGGGACTCATTTTCCTCTTCCATGACCTCAAGCTGGGATTGTTTCTCCTCCAGCAGCTCCTTTTTTCCGGCAGCTTCCTGCTTTAGCTTCTCATATCTCTGTATAATTTCCTGGTCGTATTCATAGAGCTGCCTGAAATATTCGGTCTGGCTGACTACATCCCCTATGTTCTTTGCCTTTAAAAGGATATCCAGATATGTGATATCCCCCTCCTCATACAGGAACTGAATCCTCTTTTTAAGGATGTCATACTGTCTCTGCCGTTTTTCCTCGGCCTGGCGGTAATCCCTGTCTGCCTCCTGAATCTGCGTCTTCAGCTCTTCCATATCGGATTCCAGTATATCCTTAAGGGCCAGCAGCCTTACCAATTCTTCCTCCAGGGCCTGTTCCTTCTGTCTGGACTGCCCCAGCTTCTGTTCCAGCTGCTGCGCCTCAGACTCTGCCCTGGACTTCTCCTCCTCTGCCCTGCGCCTCTCCTGTTCAGCCCTCGTGACAGGTGATGCCCGGCCCGGCAAAGGCGCCTGGACCGCCAGCACAAGGACTGCCAAAATCAGTATCGCCTTCCTTTGGCGCCCCCGGTTACCATTGATTCCCATACCGTTCTTATATATACCTATTTACCCTTCCCAAATTACATATCACTTTTTAACAATGCCAGTATAACACAAATGTAACCAGGAAAAAAGCCTGAAAACAGAAACATCCCGGCACAGGTCTGCGATAACGCTTCCCCGTGCCGGGATACCTATACATAACTTTATCAAAGCACACTAAAACCCGGCTTACAGACTTACGCTGAAAACTCTGCCAGTTTTTTCCATACGCTGCCCGACATATCTGCTATTTCCTTATAAATTTCAAATAATTCCATATACTTCTTATGATTTTCCATATCGGGGTAATAAGTCTTTTTCATGCGAATGCATTTTCCTGCCGCTTCTAACTCATCGGCAAATGCCCCCACACCCACACCAGCCAAAAGCGCGCCGCCAAATGAAGATTCCGCATTTTGAGGCATTTTCACCTCCAAGCCAAATATATCGCTGACAATTTGACACCACAGCGGGCTCTTCGCTCCGCCTCCTATAATCACGATATCTTCCATATTATCCGTAAACTCCTTAAGTACCTGAAGGCAGTCATAAAGGCTGAATGCAACGCCCTCCAACAGCGCTCTGGCGAAATGCCCTTTTTTGTGGATCATGCTCACTCCAAAGAAATCGCCTCTGGCATTTGGATTAAAATAGGGGCAGCGTTCACCCAGTAGATAGGGATGGAACAAAAGTCCCTGACAGCCTAATTCTACTGATGCGGCCTGCTCATCCATTAAAAGATAAACATCTCTTCCCTCCCTGTCACACTGTTCCTTTTCCGCAGGGTAAAGACTGTCCCTCATCCAGCGGTACGCAGACGCACAGCTGTTGGTAGCCGTAACGGTATACCATTTTCCTTCCACAGAATAGGGGTATGTAAATGTCTTATCGTGAGGCACCGCCTGGTCTGTAACCAGATTGACATTGCCGGCAGTTGCCAGCTTAATGATAATCTGACCATTTTTCACAGCACCCGCGCTGAAATCCTCTGCTGCTGTATCGGAACAGCCTGCTATAACCGGCAGCCCTCCTGGCAGGCCTGTCTGTTTAGACACTTCCTCCCGTACCGTTCCTACAATCTCCTTTGTCTTTCGAATCTCTGGAAGAACCTCCGCCGGCAATCCCACCATATTGCATAGTTCCTCTGACCAGCACTGTTTCCTGGCATCAAAAAGCAGACTGCCCTGAGCATCTACAATATCCGTACAGAAATCTCCTGTAACCCAGGAACGGATATAATCCTTTGTAAACATGAGACGGCGGATTTTCTTATAATTTTCCGGTTCATTCTCTCTAACCCACTGAAGCTGCGGCAGTGTCCATGTAGGAGTCGGCATCTGCATTCCAATTTTAAAAATCTCTTCCCCATGCTTCTCCTTTAAATAACGGCACTGTTCCCCGCTTCTCTGATCATTCCACATAATACAGTGTCTGATTACCTGTCCGTTTCCATCTAGTAAAACTGCATTATGAGTGGAAGCGGTAACTGCCAGACCCAGCATACCATCAAATCCGTCATTCATCTGCGTCCGGCAGGCAGTAACGGTATTGATAAATGCCTCAATCCAAAGGGCCGGGTCCTGCTCGGACCATCCTGGTTTTTTATGTTCAGATGGATATTCCTGAAAAGCTGAAGCCAGGATATTCCCCTCTAAGTCAATCACAGTAGCCTTACATCCTCCGGTACCAAAATCTACACCAAATAATTTTTTCATAGGCTCTCCTCTAATATTTTTTTACAACCAGCGCCCGCTCCAGGGCTTCGAAATTAGCGATTGCTTTATCCCCCAGCCGCAGCGCCACGCCGGTATAGATAGTATCAATAATAGTAAGTTCTGCCATACGGGAAGAAATAGCATAAGTACGATATCTAGTCTCCTGAGAATATGTATTCAGGCAAATATCCGCCAGCTTTGAAACAGGCGAACTGCCCTCATTGGTCAGTGAAATCACAGTAGCCCCCTGCTCCTTAGCCTGATGGGCAGCTTCCACTACATTTCTGGAACTGCCGGAATAGGAAATCGCCAGCAGCACATCCTGGTCTGTCATTGAGGACACTGCGATCATCTGCATATGATCATCCGTATATGCGTGGGAATTCAAATCCAGCCTCAAAAACTTATGCTGGGCATCCGCGGCAATAGATGCAGAGTTTCCGTTACCTATAATAATGATGCGTCTGGCCTGGCACAATGCATCTATACTGGCTGCAACTGCCTTAACATTGATGGATTTCTGAGTCATGGACAGAGTTTCTATAGCACTGGAAAAAATCTTTTCTATGATCACCTCTGCCGGTGAATCAGCCTCAAGTTTCTCATGTATCTTCTCCTGAGGAGTTGTGAGTTCCCTAGCCACCCCGACCTTTAATGCCTGAAACCCCCTGTATCCCAGTTTCCCGCAGACCCTGGTAACAGTAGCCTCACTGCTTCCTGCTCTCTCTGCCAGATCCGTAATGGATGAATAAATCAGCTGCTCCTGATGTGCAGCCATATATTCCGCTGTCTCCAATTCCTTCTTAGATAAAGATCCACGTTTCTCTTCTACACGGTCATATAAAGTACCATTGCTTATATTTTCTCCCATATCATTTGCCCCCTTTATATTTGGAAACTTTTAATTAAAGTTCATTTTATACGTAATCCATAAGTGTGTCTAGGGCAAATAAGCACTAAATCTCTTTTGTCTTACAGCACGTCCTCTACAGTCCCCCTGGAACCCGGCTTTGTCAGCATGCTCAGCGCTTTCTCCACATAACGGCGCCGTGAGACCTTCTCGTCAGCTTGGCTTAAGGACGGATTTCCCACCGGACAGGTAATGGCAAATCCACGAAGAATCCGCGAACTTCCCACTGATTTTGCAATATCTACAACAGCACAGATCTGGGTGACCGGAATTCCCACACGCTCAATTTCTTTCACAATCGTTGCTCCGCAACGAGTACTGGTACCTCATGTAGAGGTAAGAATAGCGGCGGTAATCCCCTTATCCAACAGTCCTTTGGCAATCTGCTCCCCTTTTACTTTTGCGGCTGCCACAGAAGCGCAGTTGCCGCAGGTAACATATACCTGAGGGTCCAGATATCCCAGCATTTTTTCTTTTATTTTCTCCCGCAGCACATCCACTGGAAACAGGCGGTAAGGATTTTCCATCACCCAAGTCCCATCATAACCGCTGTGGATTACAAAGTATTTATCCGACATCAGGCTATCCCAGTCATAACACCCCACAGTGGTGCTTCCATTCGGTTTTAGCTTATCAGGATTGCTCTCCGGAATCAAACCGCCGTCAGTCACCAGTGCTAAACGGGCTGTTTTTAAATCCTGCACTGGCGGAGCCGGTTCCACCACATCAAAGTCAGGCGGCAGAAGCTCACTTTTAAAGGGTTCCCCCCGCATCTTTTTCATGAGCATTTCAATTGAACGCTCCGCCGCATTAAGAGGCTGTTCCTCATTCAAAATGATATCCCGGATGATGTAGCCTTCCTCCTGTGCACCTGCAATGTGCTCTCCTTTTAGCAGACGCAGCCCTATACTGCACATAGCAGGAGCCGCCTTTCTCAGGGTGGAGGAAAGAATCTCTGTTTTTACAATATATGTATCTTTACGGAATAAATCAGCTGCTGGATTTTCCGGATACATCCCCGTCACTGTGGGTATCCCCAATTCCCTTCCCACCGCTGCTGCCATATTACCGCAGCTAATCCCATAACGTCCGGCATTATAGGCAGGTCCGGCAATAAAAAGATCCGGCTTCATAGAGCGAACCAGTTCTACTCCCTCAGTCACTGCATGCTCAATATTCTCAGCAAAATAATTATCACCGCAGATAATGGTTCCCACTACTTCGCAGTCATTTTTCAACAAATTTTGGAAAAGAACCGCCGGGCCTACTGGTTTATCCTTTACACTGAATCCCACGTGAGCCATGTCTTCTCCGCCAATCTGGCCAAAAAACTGGTTAACATAGCACACAACCCTCCATTTTCTTGTCTCCATTCTTCTCCTCCTTAATAATCTACTGCCATTCCATGTGAATAACCAATCTGGCTCATAAGTCCCACCTGTTTCATATAGGTGGAACGCACCTGTCCTTTTGCCGGATCTCCCGTAGCTATTTTATGTCCTCCGATTACGCCGTCGTCACCACTGAGATAAAGAGCATCCTGAGGCCCGCCCAACAGAGTTTCCACCGGTGGGAGAGTAAAGTTATGGTAATAGGTACCTGAGCAGACAATGGAATCCACATTTTTTTCACTAATCATACACTCTATCCCCAAATTGCTCTTTCCATTGAGTATTTGTATGACCGGAACCGCCTTTATTCCCAGCTTTTCGGCTTCACTTGCAATAGCTCCAACGCAGAGCGTGGATGCTCCCCCAACCCCTTTTGTTACAATTACTCCGTCGGCATGAAATACCTCCTTCAAAAGATTGGCAGCCATTTTTGACACCAGATAGCGGTGTTTGGCTTCCACGGATGTCACTGTAATCAGAACGCCCGCGAAATTCAAATCCTTACCATGGCGGCGCATAAGATTTACAATAATCGGATGGTTTTGAATCTCATATGTGGTAATACACCGGAATCCTCCGCACAGGGAAATAGCTCCATCCAATATCTCCGTGGGCTGCATGACTAATGGAAGACTGTCCGGAACTGCATTTCCATATACCATGGGTTCCCGGTAGTTTTGCGTGTCATACTGCTTGGAGTAAATCTGGTAGGAATAAGCCACGCTTGGCAGGTCCGGATACTGGGTCTCATTGTCAAAGGTCTCCGATGTATTGGCCTTGCATCCCAGCGTAACCTTTGCCAGCAGTACACTGGTCTTATACCCTATCCGGCGCAAAGCTTCCCTGTAGTCTCTAAAATCAGCATTTTCCGGTGCCATAGGCTCAATCACAAGTTCCGGCATCTTTGCATAGGGATTCATCGCTGCACATTCACCGCTCATATCGAAGGAGCCCCATTTTCTGGACCAATATGTATCATTTTGGCATAGGACAATTCCTGCCCCTTCCACTGCCCTGGTAACACCGGAGCCTGCAATCTCATACTCTTCGGTAAGAACACCAGGCCAGTCAATATTTCCTGAAACCTTACAGCGGGGCTGTACCACATCTACCACATTGATAATACGGGTAGAATCACCTGGATAAGAAATATCGATCTTCAGAGTCTCAAAGCAAGGTTCTGACGCCGCAAAAGCCAGAATATCCTCTTTGTTTACATATAGAATACCATCCCGTAAACAGGTTTCTTCTCCAAACTGCAAATCCTGAATCCGAATGGTCTCAACTGTTAATTTCATTGAATAACCTCCTTAAAATCATGCGCCCATTAACAGATTGGGGACAAAGGTAACTAGCGGCGGCCAGATTAACATCAGCACCATAACCGCGAGAATAATCAATACAACCGGAACCGTGTAGCGTATAGCCTCCTTAAACGGGGCCTCCGCAATACTCATAGACAAGAACAAATATAAGCCTACTGGAGGCGTCAAGGCTCCAACTACGGTAGCGATTGAAAAAAGCACACCAAACATCAGCGGATCTACACCAAGGCTCATCACCAACGGATATACGATTGGAAGTATAACTGCTGTAGCGGCCAGGGTTTCCATAAAGCATCCGATCACCAGCATAATTCCAATAATAATCAGAACTACCACTGTGGGATTAGTGGAAACAGAGAGCATAAAGGCTTTAATGGTATCGGCCAGATTCTCTCTAGCAAAAATGTAAGAGTATATATTGGATATTCCCATAATCATCATAAGCATAGCCGATGATGATGTAGCTCTCTTAAATATTCCCAGTAAATCCTTAAGCTTTAAAGTACGGTAGATAAACAGACCGCAAATCAAGGCATAAAGACAGGCGATAATGCCTGACTCCGTAGCGGTAAATATGCCCGACACAACACCTGCAATAATAATGATGGGGGTTATGAGAGCGAAAAACGCATCCTTAAACGACTTCCATACAACGTGCAAATCCAGAGTACTGGTCCCTGCGTCTACGTTATATTTCCTGGCATACCAATAACACATACCCATAAGCGCAAAACCAATCAAAAGACCTGGAATGATTCCGCCCATAAACAGCTTTCCCACAGAAAATCCGGTAAGTGACGCATAGACAATCATATTGGTGCTGGGCGGGATAATAGGAGCAAGGGCGCCGGAACCAGCTATCATGGAAGCAATAAATGCACGGTCATACCCGGCCTTTTTTAGTTCCGGTACCGTAAGGGTACTGACTGCGCTCATAGTGGCAGCTCCCGATCCTGATATTCCGGCAAAAATCATATTGGCCATAACCGACACCATGCCAAGACCGCCCCTAAGCTGCGAGATACAGGCCCGGCAAAAATCCAGTATACGTTTGGAAAGCTTTGCGGCTCCCAGAATCTCGCCGGCCAGAATAAACAAAGGACCTGCCATCAGAGAGAACGAATTCATTCCGCGGATTGCCTGCTGAACAGCCATAAAGGACGGCACATCGCTGCCCATAACAATTGCCAAAAGTCCTGACAGGCCAATGGCAAAGCTGACCGGAACGCCCAGCACCAGAAAAATCAAAAGCGTAATAATAGCTATTGTAATCATCTATTTTTCCCCCTTTGCATATTGTCGGGCCAATTTCGGTATGGCACTGGCATAAGCGCAGAGCATCATGATAATACCAGCCGGCGCCGCCGCATAAATGTAAGAATAGGGAATTCTGATAGCCGCTCCCAGGGAATTGCCACTTTTTTGTACCAGGGTAATGGCTCCCGGAAAAAATGCAATCAAAAATACCACGCATATGAGCCTGGAAACCACAAACAGTCCGGCCCGGATTTTATTATCCTTCAAAAATCCAATGAGAATATCCACAGATACGTGTGCGTCCGCCCGGACAGTCAATGCGGACCCGATAAAGGTAAGATAAATTCCGCAGAACCGCATGGCCTCTTCTGTCCATGGAGGCGCAGAACTCAGGACAAAACGGCCAAAGACCTGTATCGTACCAAAAATGAGAATCATTATAAACATCAGTGCACAAAACCAGGTCTGAATTGTTTCAATAGTCTGGTCCAGTTTAAGCAATGTCTTCATAATTCGCAGAACTCCTTTCTAAGAAAAATGCGCATACATGTCCTAACCCATGTACACGCATCATTGCTTTCCTAAATGTTAATTATTCAATGCCAGCATGCGGTCAATAAGGTCGCCCAGATTGTAATTATTTATATATTCATCATAGATGGACTGACATGCATCCTTCATACGGCTGCGTTCTTCCTGAGAAATCTCGTTGATTTCAACGCCGGCATCTGCCATAACTTTCTCAGCATCATCATCCGAAGCCTGACGGCTGGACAACTGGTTTTCCTGGCTCTCCAGAGCACATTCCGATATTATGCCCTGTAAATCCTCCGGTATGGAATTCCACTTGTCTTCATTAATAAACACACAGTAGATTGCGCCCAAATGACCGATTTTAGAGAGATATTTTCCCTGCTCCTGAAGGTTCTGATTCACTAAGCCTGTTACATCTGCTTCCACCGCATCAGCCACTCCCTGTTGAAGAAGAGTGTATGCCTCGCTCCAGGCGGATGTAACCGTGCTGGCGCCAAGTGCATTCCAAAGGTTGACATACAGAGGGGTCTCTGCTGTTCTCATTTTAAGCCCCTTTATATCCTCCAGACATGTAATAGGTTTATTTTTTAAAAGAGGCTGCCTGATACCGTTGGAATAGGTCATGAGAAGACGGGTTCCGGATCCCTCCAGCATTTTCGGTACTTCCTCCGGAATAATAGTGCGAATTAGTTCTGCCTGAGTTGCCAAATCCTTTGTGAGGAACGGCATATTAAATACAGCTAATTCAGGTATATTGAGAGCGGCTGCCCAGTCAGCAGTATCGCAGCAGGTCATATCCAGGGTTCCCATCGTAACCTGCTCCATCATTTCACGGGCAGACCCCAATTGGCTGGATGGATAAATATTGACTGCTACCCGTCCGCCGGACTTTTCTTCCACCAGATTCTTAAACTCCTCCGGAGCAATAGCCAGTGCATGACCGGGATTTTGGATATGGCCAAATTCCAGGGTTATCTCCGCATCACCTGCGGCAGCCACCTCCGCCACACTTTCCGTTCCTTCGTTCTTTGAAGGAGCTTCACTTACTGCATTTCCTGAACTGCTTTTGCTGCCACAGCCTGCCAGTAAGCATACGAACATCAATGACGACATAACACGAATCAATCTTTTTTTCATAGTTGCACCCTTCCTTATACATTTAATATTGAAATACACCCTGTCTTTTTTACATACCCCTATATTTCTTACCCAGCTCATCCGCCATCAAAATAGCGTCATATACTATTTTCTCTGTTATGAAAACTGGTTCCTGATGAACCAGAGGTCCATCTGCTGTTTTTTTTGCAATCGCTGTGATATTTTCCTCTATTGGTTCCACATCCAGCTGTTCTAACGTAACGGGCAGGCCGATATCCACCATAAAACGCATTACCTTATCCACAGTCTCTGCAGGTGTGTTTTCCATTACCATCTGGCATACGATGCCAAAGGCTACTTTCTCTCCATGAAGATATTTGTGAGTGGAAGGTATCATGGTCAAACCAGAATGGATACCATGGGCTGTAGCCAGTCCTGTATTCAGAAAACCAAGACCGCTTAATAGGGTATTAGCCTCAATCACATTCTCCAAGGACTCCGTAATGACTCCCCGTTCTAATGCCACCAAGGCACTTCGTCCGTCAGAAAACAGGATATCCCAACAGGATTTAGCAATAGCCATACCCGCTTTGCAGCGGCGCCGTCCGCCTGCAATATAGTTAGGAGAATCAGAACCTTGGCAGGCTAAGGCTTCCGGATAAGTAGCCAGAGCATCCCCCATACCGGCTACAAACAAACGCTTCGGTGCTTTAACGATAATCTCGCTGTCCACCAGCACTAAATGAGCATTGTGTTTCATCTTTCTTGAACCTATATATTCCCCGTCCGCTGTATAGAGCACTGCAATCTCACTGACCGGAGCATCTGTGGATGCAGATGTGGGAACAATGATAACAGGCAGGTCCACGCTATCGGCACAAAGCTTGGCGGTATCCAGCGTTTTACCTCCACCTACACCTACAATAAGAGCTGCGCTATTACTTCTGGCAATTTCACAAATCCTTTGCACCTCATCGTCACAGCATTCTCCTTTAAAACAGATAGAAAAAAACTCCCCCTCACTTTCCCCATATGTATTTTCCAATTTTTGGTTTAACTCTGCATACAAAAAACTATCAATAATCACACATGCCTTTCCATAAGGTTTTGAATACTCCGGCAGGCGATTAAATTCTCCTGGTCCCTGAACGTACTTAAAAGGACTGCCAAAGGCTCTCGTTGTTGAATTAACCATGCTTCTTGAACACACTCCCCAAGCGTGTTCATCCTCCTTTCAAAATAACACAACCGCTAAGTTCCAGCAAATCACGACGTCGTTCTTTATCTGGACTTAGTATAATCTATACGAAAATAATTTTCAAGTTTTTTCTGTTCATTATTATATTTTCTACATTATATCTAATTTTTTAGCATTTTATTGTGTATTATTTCTATTTTATCGCAAATTCCTTTAAATCCCCCACACCTTTTATTAAAATAATTTTCAGAAATGATTATATATCGCGTATTAAAAAAAATAAAAGCCTGAAAACAGAAACATCCCGGCACAGGTCTGCGATAACGCTTCCCTGTGCCGGGATACCTCTGAAAATTCCATATATAACGGTTAGCCTTCCATCTGCCGTCCCAGAAACCCGGCAGCCGTGGATGCCAGCTTCATCTCGGCGTCCCCGAACTTGGCCCTTGGCTCACGGCTCATGAGTGCCACGGCGCCAATGGCGTCGCCTTCGCAGATAATAGGCGCCACCACCTGGGCGCTGATTCCCTCCAGCTCCTCGTCCACTAACTGGATAAATGCCTTGTCTTCCCTGGCAGCGATGACAGTGCTGCGCTCATTGATGGCCTGTTCCAGCTGACGGCTGATATTTCTCTGGAGCAGGTCCTTTTTGGCCCCTCCTGCCACAGCTATGACCTGGTCCCTGTCCGTGATGCATACGAAAAGGCCGGTGGACTGTGCCATGGCCTCTGCATACTGCACGGCAAATGAGGTGAGCTCCATCATAGGCGAGTATTTTTTAAGGATGATTTCTCCTTCCCTGTCTGTGAATATCTCTAACGGCGTACCTTCCCTGAGCCTCAGGGTCCTCCGAATTTCCTTTGGAATGACCACACGGCCCAGATCATCAATTCTTCTGACTATTCCTGTAGCTTTCATAAACAAAATTCCTCCATTTTACTTTCTGTCATTTATCTTCTTTGTTGCCCGTAAATGTAGTATCTGTCAAACAGAGGAATTTATACTTAAAGTAACCTTCAAAGTAATTATGAGGCTTTAAGGGCAGGAACTTCTTTTATTTTTTTTGTGGTCGCCCCGGTCAGTGACCACTTCGTACCCTATGGACGCCATCCTTCGTTTTAATTCTTTAATATTGGCTGCCGCCTCCACGCCTGTGCTGATTTTATTGTCGTAAAGCATGTATTTTTTTCTCACTTCCATGGGGGACAGATTCGGCATTACCACATTGGCCCCTGCCATCACGCCCTGTTCCCTTCCATCCGGCTCTATGGTGCCCAGAGCCGTGGTGGCAGGCAGAAGCACATCCGGCAGCATGAGCCGCACAATGGCCAGCAGCAGAAGGGTCTGGCGCAGGGTGCCGGCAGGCCTGTCCTTAAAGGGGGTATCATGATGGGGGATAAAGGGGCCGATTCCCACCATCTCCGGCTGAAGGCCGTGCATAAATTCCAGGTCCTCCGCTATATGGGCCGTGGTCTGATACGGTGAGCCTGCCATGATTCCGCATCCTGTCTGGTAGCCAATGGCCTTCAGGTTATGCAGACATTCCTTCCTGTACTCAGAAGACATCTGAGGCGGATGGAGACTGGCATAATGGCATGGGTTGGCTGTTTCGTGGCGAAGCAGATAGCGGTCTGCACCCGCATCAAACCAGCGCTTATAGGTATCGTACCCTTTTTCACCCACAGAAAGTGTGACCGCACAATCCGGGTACTGCTTTTTCATGCGCTCCACCAGATAGGCAATCTTCTCATCCGTAAACCACGGATCCTCGCCGCCCTGAAGCACAAAGGTCCGAAATCCCAGCCCATAGCCAATGCTGCAGCACTCCATAATCTGCTCCGGTGACAGCCTGTATCGGGAAGCCTTTTGGTTGCTTCTCCTGATACCGCAATAGTAGCAGTCGTTTTTACAATAATTGGTAAACTCCATAAGCCCCCGGACATATATCTTGTTTCCGTAATTAGCAAGGGCTGCCTCCCTGGCCTTTTCGTACAGATATGAGTCCTCCTCCCCTATGTTATCCAGCAGGAAACTAAATTCCTCCCTGGAGAGCACATGAGACTTGGCCAGTTTATCCACCAGCGTAATCACCCGCTCCATCATGCACCTCTTTCCATTCTTTCTTTCAGTCCCAAAGGCAGGACACAGGTATACGTCCTGTTCCTTAAGGTTAACGGATACAGCCTGACCTCCACCCCAAACGCCTCATTGAGATGTTCCTCGCTCAGTATCTCATCCGTTGGTCCGAACAGGGTGGTCCCATGGGCGGTGAGCAGCAGGGCTTTCTGGGAAATGGACAAAGCGTGTTCCAGATAATGGGTGTTCACAACAGCGGATATATGCTTTTCCCTGCACAGGCGTTCAATGGCCTCCAGCACAATAAGCTGGTTCCTGAAGTCCAGGTTGGATTCCGGCTCATCCAACACCAGAATGGACGGATTTGCAGCCAGCGCCCTGGCAATAAGCACCATCTGCAGTTCTCCGCCGCTGATGTGGCTGCAAAGCTTACCCTTAAGATATCCTATTCCAATCTCTTCCATACAGGCCTCTGCTATCTCCCAGTCCCTCTTTTTAGGCTGTCTGAAAGTGCCCAGATGGGCATTTCTTCCTAAAATCACCATCTCCTGCGTGCTGTAGGCAAAGGCCGACGCCTTTGCCTGGGGTACGTACCCAATCTTCTGCCACAGCTGGTTATATGGGATGTCTTTTATGTTGACGCCGTCCACAAAGGTGCCTCCTGTGTTCCACTCCAGAAGTCCCAGCATACATTTAAGCAAAGTGGTCTTTCCTGCGCCGTTGGCTCCCAGGACAGACAGCACCTGGGGTTCATCCAGGGAGAAGTTTACATTTTTTAATATACATTCATGGGAGGAATAGCCGAATCCTCCGTCCCTTACCTCAAATATCATAAACGGATACCTCCTGTCTTTCTGAGGAGCAGTATGAAACAGGGCGCTCCTATAAGAGATGTCAATATGGATACAGGTATTTCCGTGGCCATGACCGACCTGGCCGCGGTATCAATCATAAGCATAAACAGGGCTCCCGATGCCATACTGGCGGGAACCACTGATCGGTTGTCATTTCCGAATATCATGCGCACCATGTGGGGAATGAGAAGTCCTATCCAGCCAATCTGTCCGCACATGGAGACAACAGCCGCGGTCACCATGGCTGCCCCCAGAATCACCAGGCTGCGGATTCTCTTTACCGGAATGCCCAGAGACTTTGCCTCGTCCTCAGGAAGCGACATGGTATTAAGCTTCCATCTCAAAAGGAACAAAAGCAGGCTTCCTGCAAGGATAAAAGGCGCCCCCATAATAAGAGTGGTCCTGGTGGTGGATGCCATGCTTCCCATAAGCCAGTATGTAATGGAAGGAAGTACGTCCTGGGGATCCGCCGCATACTTCACCAGAGATACCAGGGCGGAAAACAGGGAGCTGACCACCATGCCTGCCAGTATAACCATCAGCGGAGGAATGGTGCCCCTTACCTGGGCCACGCTCCAGGCCATGAGCACGGCCGCAACTCCTGTAATCATGGCAAGGGTCTGTATGCCGAAGGCCGGAAGACCTAACAGAATGCCAAGGACAGCCCCAAAGGAGGCTCCATTGGCAGCTCCCAGTGTATCCGGGGTAGCCAGGGGATTGGCAAATAATCCCTGAAATGCCGCCCCCGCAGCCGCCAGCCCTGCCCCGGACAAAAGGGCCAGCACCACCCTTGGAAAACGGATATTGGATATGACCGTCCTCACCTGTCCCGACACCTGAACATCCGGGAAGGAACCAGGTATCAGCACAGCCGCCAGCTCCTTGGGAGCAATGGTAAACCGGCCGATTGCCATGGCCGCGGCTGCGGCTGCAAAAATTACTGCCAGGGAACCCAGGGTCCAGTACCGGTTCCAGCTTCGTTTACTTCCATTCATACGTTTATTCCACCCTCATATCATTCCGGCTTTGTGCATTAACGCCTATTTCTTATATCCGGCCGCTGCCTCCCGGCCAGGATGGTACATCCTCTGTACCTGCTCTCCGCTTAAATCCACGCCGTATAGTTCCTTATAATAATCCTTTACCTCCTGGGTCATGTCCACATCCGAAAACAGGTCCGGATATACCTGTTTTGCCATCCACAAAAGCGTCATGGGTGTATCCGTGCTGGGCGTATAACTTCTGTAGGTGCCGAGAGGAAGTTTATATACATTCTTGTCCTGTACCGCCTTTACCGGACTCCAGTCGTCCTGTCCAACCGCATTTTCATAGAGGTCCTCAGGCTGGACCGGGGTAAAGTTAGTAATAAAAATAATATCCGGATTCCATTCATAGACCTGTTCCATGTTGATAACCGCATTGGAATTCTCAGCCGCCACACCTTCCGCCACATTGCGGCCTCCCACTGCGTCGCACCAGAACTGTCCGAAAAATTTCTTACCCGAGGTCACCATGGTGGTATCACTGTAATTAAACAGGAACAGGATATCCTTCTTCTCCTCATCCTTTAAACCGGACACCTTATTCTGGATATCCTCATATATGTTCTGGCTGTACCGGGACACCTGCTCCGCCGTATCACCCTTTTCCGGGAAAATCTGGCTCAGCAGGCTAATCCACTGGTCGTAAGTCTCTATACTGTCGTAATCCCATTTATTTACAGATACTGCAACTGCCGCAAACCCGGCAGAGCGCAGCGCCTCCCCGATTTCCTTGCTGCCCGCATTGTAAAATACCACATCCGGCTCCAGTTTCATAAGCTCTTCCATGTTGATATCACTGCCGTTCATAAAATCCGTGCTGGCATTCAGGATGTCGGGAAACAGCTCTCCCAGAAGTCCTGTCCTGGCAGCGCTCATGCTGGCCGGCGCCATACCCACGATTTTCTCCCCGGATCCCAGGAACACTGTGATGATGGAGGGAAGGGGAAGGATATCCGTTACCACCACACGGTTTACTTCCCTGGGTATCTCCACCTGGCTGCCCGCATGGTCTGTTATAATAACAGTGCCGCCGGATTGGGATGCGTCTGGTTCTCCGGCGGAGTCTTCCCGGCTTTTGGTTTCCTCTTTTGGTCCCTTTTCCGCCTGCTGCCGGCTGGTGTCTGCGGCCCGGCTTGACGCAGCCGGTGTTTCTGATGCCCCGGCCTGGCAGCCTGTCAGTCCGGCAGCCCCAAGGCACACGCTTAAAATGATTGCTGTTAACTTTTTCATAATACTCTTCCTCTCCTTACAACCCTTTATTTTTACCCTTTGTGTATTACCTGTATTTATACCTGTTTACCCTTAAATCGGATCATCCGGGGCACACACAAAGGGCCTCATAATACTGTGATACATTCTGCCGGAACATGCTTCATGGGGAAAATCCACAAACACAATATTCCTGTGGGCAGGACACACCTGGCGGTACAGAGGATCCGCCACCACAACCGTACTTTCCGCTATTGCGCGGATAACTTCATCCTCATCCCAGTCAATGATGTCTCCCTCCAGTGCAAGGGCCTTCTCCCCCTCTGTGGGGCAAAGCACGGTTACCTGGTCCGCGCCCCACTCCTCCCGCAGACAGCACCGCAGGGAACCTGCTATGACCTGTTCCCCAATGATAAGAACCTTTTTGCCGGATAAATCCTCAGGCAGACCGGCAAGCCCCAAATCTGGCCGGATGCACGCGTCTGCATCCCATGAGGGCACATACCCGGCACCATCAAACAGGCTTTGGTTTTCACCGGTCCGCGCCGCCTGCCGGATGCATTCTGCCAGACGCCCAGATGTTCTCCTTCCCACAGGTGTTCCCACCACCCAGGGCGTTCCGTACATCTTCTTTAGCTCTGCGGCCGCCGGAAGTCCCACTGCCGATACCACCAGATTTACGTCGGCCAGACCCGCCAGCCGCAGTTCATCCAGGCCGCTTTCCATGGCCCAGCATCCCACGGTCTCCATTCCATGGCTTCTGAGAAAATCCTTTAATCTGGCTGTGTTTCCCGTAAGGGAAAAATCCAGCGGAGTGACTCCCAGTATATTAACTTTCAGGGCTGCCGGCCTGTCCGCCTTAATCCCGGGCGGGCAGAACCGTTTCACAATCCACCTCAGAGCCTCCCCTGCCCCACGGACATAGGAATGCATTCCATTGGTGGCAATACCGAACGTGGGGATTCCGGTCTTATTTTCAATCATTCTGGCAATTCCCTTAAAATCAGTTCCCATCATCATGGGAATAGGGGTTCCTCCCATACATATAAACGCCGGACAAAGATTCAGCGCTGCGTCCACAATATCACGCACCAGCTTTTCATCGTCCCCCATGACTGCTTCCAGCTCCGACAGGGCCGAGATATACACCATACTGTCCATGGAGTACCACCTGGGCTCATCGTGGGTGGTGTAGGTGGAATTGCAGCCTGAGGCATCATGCATCACAGTCATCCCGCCCAGCTCATATAAGGCCGAGCAGATTCCTGATATATCCGCCGCGTATACCGGCAGAATCCGGTTTGTCCGTTTCAACAGCAGCACCCCCATCCCTTTACCTGTATCAGTTTTTCCGTATCCTTTTCTTCCCCGGCAGCTTCTTCCATCATGGCGGCCAGCTCCAGAATACCGCCGTACCCGTACAGCCCTCCGTCCTCCACCATATTTACAAAATGAGAAGTCCCTGTAAAGTAGGCTGCCTTTTGCCCGATTGCCAGCACCTTTCCTCCCGCCTCCCGGCACCATGTCCTGGGCAGAACCGCCATCTTGTGGTATACCGTGGGACAGAGCAGCATCCGGGGACATTGCTTCTTAAGCCAGGCAAAGGTATCCTCTTCTTCCGGCGATATGGTATCCGCATAAATACGTTCCACCCGGAAACCGCATTTGACAAGCAGCTTCGCCATGCCAAAGGGCCTGGAAGATGCCGTGTAGTCAATGGTCACAGACCACCCCGCAAGCTCTCCCGCAAGCGTTTCCATGGCCGTCTCTGCCTTCTGCCATAGCTGATCCATCTCTCCTTCTTTCCATATGGAGTCAAAATCCAGTTCCAGCAAATCCGACAGGCATTTCCAGTGTTCCCTTATCTGTTCCCAGTCATAGCTCACCGGCAGATAGACCCATTCCTGTCCCAGGCGCCCGCAAAGCTCTTTCGCCGCAGGCCTCCCCAGAGGATTTGTCACCAGATTGAGACGGGATGAGGCCATAGTCTCATATTCCCGGAAATCATGGCAGGTACATATATCCTTGATAGAAAATCCATTTTTTTCCAATATAGTATAAAGTTCCGAGCTTTTCCGCAGAGCCAGGTTATTGCCGATAATATTAACCTGTCGCCTGCACATATCGGCAGGTTTTAAAAGGGAATACAGCTGTTTTCTCATAAAAGGGTCCGGCGGCATTTTAGTCTTTCTCATAATGGGGTTCATCCAGCACTGCACGAATCCCACCTGGGGAAAACGTGTGTTTAACTCCCCGAACACGATTTTCATATCCGTTCCCAGAAAATGATGGATACAGCTTGTAAACAGCAGCAGGGCCTTTGGCAGCAAAGGCAGTCCTTCCAGAATATGAGTCACTCCCTCAATGATGATCTCCTCGCAGTTTCCCTCCAGCACCGAATCCTCATCCACGGATATGGTAGAAAAACGGCTGCTGTCGCCAAGCTCCGCAGCCGACAGTACCACGCCCCGCAGGCAGCTCTGGGCGCATACGAATACCTGATGGCTCTCAGGCAGCAGCATTCCGATATGGACAATGGTCCATCCTCCCCTGGCCGGGGCGCTGTATTCCAATCCGTATGTAAAAGGTGCCAGGCTGTCCACCTGGAACAGGGCAAGGGCCGTATCCTGCCCCGCCGCAGTGTCATGCAGTCTCTTAAGCATAGGCCTTCTTCACCTCTTCCTCCCCGCAGGCCGCTAAAACAGCGTCCGCCATTTTCCTGTACTGCCCGGCCATATCGCTGTCAGGATAAGCTTCCATAACCGTCTTTCCAAGCTCCTCTGCCTCTCCCACCAGAGGGCTGTAATCCAGGGAGGCTATGATTTCCGTTTCCATGTCCTCTGCCAGCTCCTCCACCTTCTCCTGTTCCCGCTTCACGCCGCGGCGGTTGAGGAGGATGCCTCCCAGGCTGGCATAACCCCTGGCTTCAAAGGACTTCACCGCCGCGGCTATATTGGCAGCCGCATAGATTGCCATATTTTCTCCGGACGTCACGATAAATACCTTGTCCGCATACCCTTCCCGGATAGGCATGGCAAAGCCTCCGCAGACCACGTCGCCCAACACGTCGTAGATGACCACGTCCGGCTTATAGACCTCAAAGGCATTCCTCTCCTCCAGCGCCTCAAAAGCAGTGATAATCCCGCGGCCGGCACATCCCATGCCCGGGGTAGGACCTCCCGCCTCAGCACAGAGCACACCCCCGCTTCCCTCTGTCACCAGCTCATCAAGTCCCGCCTTATCTCCCCTGGCCCTGATAATATCCAGGATAGAGGTCACTGTATGTCCCTGGTGAAGCTGTATGGTAGAGTCCGCCTTGGGATCGCAGCCTATCTGCATCACCTTATATCCCCGCTCTGAAAGCGCTACTGATAAATTGGATGAAATGGTGGACTTTCCGATTCCGCCTTTTCCGTAAACCGCTATTTTTAACATGTTCTATCCTCCCCCTCTTGTCTTTAAAACACAAAAAACCTCTCTCCGAAATTCAGAGAGAGGATATCATCAGCATACCGAGGCTTCACCAACAGGCACATATGCGCGGTTCATGCCAACCGTGCCTGCATACGGCACACAATGGCAAACCACGCAAAACAGCTCCTGCACAGCCAGGACAGTTCCGCTCTCTCTTTATCTCAGGGTTGCTTCGCATCAGAGAAAGGTTCTATTTAGTTATTACCATCATATTCCAGGCGGAAGGAAAAAGCAAGGGTTAAAAAATTATCTTGTCCTGCGCCTTGTTTGGGCTTTACGAAAGGTCAATGCCCGTGATATCATAACCACAGATAACCCCGGCCCGGGAAAAAGCATGAAACCAGCTGCTGTAAAAGCCTGCCGGGTAGAAAACAATAAGGGAGGACATACTTTATGGAAGACCGTCTGGCTGTCATCAGCTGCATCATCAGCAATCCTGATTCCGTGGCAACGGTAAATGAAAAATTCCACCTTCAGTCCGGTCTGATTATCGCCCGCCTGGGTGTTCCCTGCCGGGATTACGGGGTATCCGTCATCAGCGTGGTCCTGCACGGAACCCAGAACCAAATCAGTTCCTTTGCCGGAGACCTGGGAAAGGTGGACGGTGTAAAGGTAAAATCCATTCAGGTGCCGGTGAACAAGTAAAAGAAAGGGAACAAACCATGGAACATTTGGAATGGCTGCTGTCTCTGGTAGCAAACACCGCAATCATTATTTTTGAATTTATCGGCGTGGGTATCATCATATACTCAGGTCTCACAAGCTTCCTTAAATTTCTCCGCCGGTCCCCGGACACCAAGATTTATCTGGCAAAGGGCCTGGCCATGGGACTGGAATTTAAGATGGGAAGCGAAATCCTGCGCACGGTGGTGGTCCGTGAGTGGAAGGAAATCGGAATCGTGGCCGGAATCATTGCATTAAGGGCCGCCCTTACCTTCCTGATTCATTGGGAAATCAAAGAAGAGGAACGGGCCGAATAAGGTCCGGACACAAATAAGGCCGCGAGAAACAGGGGAATTTTCCTGTTCTCGCGGCCTTCCTGTATCAGGGTGTTGTTATAGTATTTTATATGCGTATTCCGCACATACTTTTCAGAATCTCTTCTGCCTTCCCCATCATCTCAAGGCTGTCCTGGTTCTTATTCCTTCTGTCAATATAGTGGAAGGAAGGCACATCCCCGGGCACCAGTTTCAAATCACCCTTATAGGACCTTACCATGTCCGGAATCTTCTCCACCTGTAGTTTGGCTTTCTGATACATGGTAAGCCTTACCTCCTGGCGGTTAATCACCACCTCCGTCACATAGGCCTGGTGTGCCAGAGCCCTGATGGACGCTATCTTAAGAAGGTTCTCCACACTGCGCGGTATATCCCCAAAGCGGTCCATCAGCTCATCCTGCATATCCATATACTCTTCTTCTGTCTCAATAGCGGAAATACGTTTATAGATATCCAGCTTCTGGTATTCATTCTTGATATAACGTCCCGGAATATATGCGTCAATATCACACTCCACAACGGTATCGTAGGAATCCTCCTCCAAGGTCTCTCCCTTAAGGGCCAGCACGGCCTGATTCAGCATTTTGCAGTACAGATCATACCCCACGGCTTCCATGTGGCCGTGCTGTTCCGCCCCCAGCACATTGCCCGCGCCCCGGATTTCCAGGTCCCGCATGGCAATCTTGATGCCGGATCCCAATTCCGTAAATTCCCGGATGGCCTGAAGGCGCTTCTCAGCCTCCTCCCTCAAAAGCTTATCCCTCTTATACATAAGGAATGCATAGGAGGTCCTGTTGGAACGCCCCACCCTGCCTCTCAGCTGATACAGCTGGGACAGCCCCATGCGGTCCGCATCATGGATAATCATGGTATTGGCATTGGGTATATCCAGGCCGGTCTCAATGATGGTGGTGGACACCAGCACGTCAATTTCCCCGTTGATAAAATCCGCCATAATCCGCTCCAGCTCGTGCTCCCGCATCTGGCCATGGGCAAATGTGACCACAGCATCCGGCACAAGGGCCTGAACACGGCCAGCCACCTCATCAATATCCGTCACACGATTGTATACATAATACACCTGACCGTTTCTTGCCAGCTCGCGGTTGATTGCCTCACGCACCATCTCCTCATTGTATTCCATCACATAGGTCTGAATGGGAGTCCTGTCCACCGGCGGCTCCTCCAGCACACTCATATCGCGTATGCCTGCCAGGCTCATATGAAGAGTCCTGGGAATAGGCGTGGCTGTCAGGGTGAGTACATCCACATTTTCCTTCAGGTGCTTGATCTTTTCCTTATGGGCAACGCCAAACCGCTGCTCCTCGTCAATAATCAGCAGTCCCAGGTCCTTAAACTGCATATCCTTGGACAGGACCCGGTGGGTGCCGATTACAATGTCCACCATTCCCTTGCGCAGGTCCTCCAGGGTCCTTTTCTGTCTGGCCGGCGTGCAGAACCGGCTCAGCATATCCACCCGCACCGGAAAATCCTTCATCCGCTGCACAAATGTATTATAATGCTGCTGGGCCAGAATCGTGGTTGGCACCAGGTACACCACCTGCTTGCTGTCCTGGACAGCCTTAAATGCAGCCCTCAGGGCCACCTCCGTCTTACCGTACCCCACATCACCGCAAATCAGACGGTCCATGATTCTCCTGCTCTCCATATCCTTCTTCACCGCGTCAATGGCATCCATCTGGTCATCCGTCTCATCATAGGGGAACAGTTCCTCAAACTCTCTCTGCCACACCGTATCCGTTCCATACTGGAATCCGGCCTTTTCCTGGCGCGCCGCATAAAGCTTCACCAAATCCTTGGCAATCTCCTGGACAGCCCCACGGACCCTGGTCTTGGTTTTATTCCACTCGGTCCCTCCCAGCTTGTTGAGCTTAGGTTTCTTGGCCTCTGCTCCTGCGTATTTCTGGATGCTCTCCAGACGTGTGGCCGGCAGATACAGATTGCCGCCGTCCCCATACTCAATCTTGATATAGTCCTTGATGACCTTATCCCGCTCAACCTTCTCGATGCCCTTATATATACCCAGGCCGTGCTCCTCATGGACCACATAATCCCCCACCGACAGCTCTGTGAAACTCTGTATGGCCTTGCCCTGGTAGTTTGTCTTTTTACGGCGCTTTCTTTTTTTCTCCACGCCGAACATATCGCCTTCTGTGATAAATACAAACTTCAAAAGAGGATATTCAAATCCCCTGTGGAGATTGCCGTAGGTGACCAGTATCTCTCCCGGCCGGACCTTGCGGACAGAGGTATTTACAGCGCCCGGATTTCCGGTATCCGCGCTGCCGGAGCCCTCTCCTCCTGCATTTCCGCTTTCTCCTTCCCGCCCATCCGGGCAATAGGCCCTCAGGTCATATTCCCTCAGGTCGCTGGCAAGCCTGCTGGCTCTGGTCCTGGATGCAGATAAAAGAATAACCCTGTATCCTTCCTTCTTCCACCTGGTCAGGTCCTTAATGAGAATCTCGAAGCTGTTCTGGTATGAGTTCACATTTTTAACATCTATGCTGAATTTCTGGTTTACCTTCATGCCTGGAAGCTTTTGGTCCAGCCCTGTAAGCATAACAGCATATGGTTTCTGCATCCTGGCCAGGATCTCGGCCGCTGGATAGAGAAGCTCGGTCTGGCCCGGCAGCAGATACCCCTTTTCCAGCCTGTGCACCATGCTTTCCCTGAATTCCAGCTCCACGGTCTCGCCCTTTTCCTTTAATCTGGCAGGTTCATCCAGATAGATCACGCTCTCACCCTGGGGAAAATATTCCAGGAATGAAACCGTATCCGGGCAGAAATACCGGATATAGGCATCCAGTCCGCCAATCCTCCACCCCTCATCCAGTCCGCTTCGCAGCTCCCCGATGATGGTGTGGATTCGGTGGGCTTCCTCCGGCTTATGCTGCTCCCTTAATGCCTTCTCATATGTCTTTTCTTCCTTTTCCAGCCTTCTGATTCCGGCAGCCAGCTGATCTCCTGAGAGTACCACCTCCGCAGCCGGATAAATAGTGATGTACTCCAGCTGCTCCACTGAACGCTGGCTTTCCAGATCAAAGGTACGGATGGAATCCACCTCATCATCCCACAGCTCAATGCGCACCGGCACTTCCTCAGTCAGCGGGAAGATGTCCACGATTCCGCCTCTGATGGAGAACTGGCCCATGCCGTCTACCTGGGCCACCCTCTCATAGCCCATGGCAATCAGGCGTTCCTTCCAGACATCCAAATCAATCACCTGTCCGCTCTCCACCGTGATGGACTGCTCCCTCAGATATTTGAGCGGCAGCAGATGGTCCATAAGGCCGTCCATAGTGGTTACCACCACGCCCTCCCTGTCCTCCATGAGGCGGCGCAGCACAGCAATCCTCTGCCTGGCCATCAGGTTTCCGTGAATATCCGCGCTGTAAAACAGCAGGTCCTTGGCAGGATACAGCCACACCCGGCTGGTAAAGCTGCGTAAATCATCGTAGATTTCCTTGGCCCTGGTGTCATCATACGTGACCACCAGTTTCCAGGCAAATGCGCTTGCCTCTCCCAACTCGTACATGAGATGTACTTTCTGCGAATCCAGGGTCCCTGTTACCTGCAGCGGTCCCTTTCCGGATTTCAGTGCCTGAACCAGATTGTCATACTCCTGTAATTCTAATAATGGATTTTCCATTTTATCCCTGCACCCCTTATCAGCCCTTATGGCCGTTAAACTGATTCATTGCCGCATCAGCGCCCTGAGTAATCATCGTCTCCACTGCCCCGGCAGCTTCCCTGAACGCGTCCTCCATAACAGCTCTGTCCTCTTTGGAGAACCGGCTCAGTACATAGTCAGCCAGGTCCATTTTCTTAGGTTTGTCGCCCACTCCCACCTTAATGCGCGGGAACTCCTGGGTCCCCAGATGGGAAATGATATTTTTAATCCCGTTATGGCCTCCTGCGCTGCCTTTTTTCCTGATTCGCAGCTGTCCCACATCCAGGCTGATATCATCATATACAATAATAATATGTTCCGGGTCCACTTTATAGAAATCAGCCGCAGCCCTTACGCTCTCTCCGCTCAGGTTCATAAAGGTCTGGGGCTTTAAAAGCAGCACCTTCTGTCCGCCGATGATGCCTCTTCCATAACATCCCTTGAACTTTTTCTCCTCCACGGTGGTGCCCAGCCGGTCTGCCAGCACATCTATGACCTCAAAACCCACATTATGTCTCGTCTTTTCATACTCTCTGGTGGGATTGCCTAACCCCGCAATGATGTACATTACCCTGTCATCCTCCTTATCGCCTTCTGCCCTCTTGCCAAATCCCAGCCGCTCTTTTATTTTCTCCCATATTCCGCTCATTTTTCCGCCACTTTGCCTTCCAGTTTTATGATTTGTCCCCATTTTCCAATATCTTCCTAATATTTACTACACGCCTTAAAGCGTTAGATACAAACCACATGGGGTATCTAACGCTTTTTTCCGTTCCATCATTCTATCAGATTACGCTTAAAAAGTAAAGCAGATGGAGGGCTCTTTCCTCCATCTGCCAGCCTCTATCTGTTAGTCATATTCCCGTCATCACCGGCTGCTTCCAACCGCCATGGTTTCCAGAGCCCGTTCCTCTGTAAAATACCCGCATTTCACCAGACGGTCCAGAACCTGCTGCTGGCGTCTGGCTGCCAGTTCCTGGCTCACAGTGGGAGCATAGCAGGATGGGGCGTTGGGAATCCCGGCCAGCAATGTGCTCTCATAATCCGTCATATCCCCGGGTTCCTTGCCGAAGTAGCCCATACTGGCATCCTTCACACAGTAATATCCGTTCCCATAATAAATGGTATTCACATACAGCTCCAGAATCTCATTCTTGCTGTAATTCCTCTCTAAATCAAATGCCACCAGGACCTCAGCCACCTTACGGACCAACTCCTTTTCCTGGCTGAAATACATATTCTTGGCCAGCTGCTGTGTCACCGTGCTTCCGCCTTCCACAAAGGCCCCTGCCTTTATATCATTGAATACAGCCCTTCCAATGGCTATCACGTCAATCCCCGGATGGTTATAGAACCTGTGGTCCTCCACGGACAACACCGCATCCACATAAATCTCAGGAAGCTGGTCAAAGGTGGTATAGTTTTCCTTGGCACGTATGGACGCCACTTTATCTTCAAGGCTTATACTGTCCACGGCCTCCCGGTACATTCCGTATCCCTTCACAGCCACTGTCACGCTGAAGCACAGTACCACCATAAGCATTATAGCTGCCACCCACTTGATACCTGTACGCACCTTCATCCTTTCACCTGCTTTCTCTTCTGAATCATATATGTTGGAATCATCTTATCTCATATATATATCATATCATAAGAGATTACAATAATCTTTGAATTTGCCTTAATATACCGTGACTATTCTCTGACTATTTATGAAATTTTTTCTAAAGGTCTGATTGGTTTTTCTTAAGGTTTGCAGGTCTTTCACCGGGCCTCTCTCCAGGCCTTTACAGGAACCTTTACCGAAGCCTTTTCCATAAGCACTTTACGGCTTTCCGCCCTTGCATAACACCACATACTATGCTAAACTATAACCGTTGTGATGCCTGTATAAGTTCATGATTGGATGAACGTTTCTACCAGCTACCGGAATAGTTGACTACATGCTTCTATTTTGTATACTGGTTTTTTTGTGCCATGAAACCAGGCAAATCAGGCAGTGAAAGAAAGGAGTTTCCCTATGAATCCAACCACAAATTACGACGTAATCATTATTGGCGCAGGTCCCTCCGGCATCTTCTGCGCGTATGAATTAATCCAGAAGAAACCCGGCATGAAAATCCTCATGGTGGAAAAAGGGCGCCCCATTGAAAAGAGAGTCTGCCCAAAACGCACCACCAAGGTATGTGTGGGCTGTAAACCCTGTTCCATCACCACGGGCTTCGCAGGCGCAGGCGCATTTTCCGACGGCAAGCTGTCCCTGTCCCCTGATGTGGGAGGCAATCTTCCTGAAATCCTGGGATATGATAAAACGGTTGAACTCTTAAAGGAATCTGATAATATTTACTTAAAATTCGGCGCTGATACCAATGTATACGGCATGGATAAGCAGAAGGAAATAGAGGAAATCCGCCGCAAGGCCATTGGCGCTAACTTAAAGCTGATTGAATGTCCCATCCGCCATCTGGGAACCGAGGAGGGGTATAAGATTTATACCCGGCTTCAGGAGCACCTTCTGGCCCAGGGCATTACCATGGAATTCAACACCATGGTCAGGGACATTATCATTGAAGGCGATACCGTAAAGGGCATCATCACAGACAAGGACGAAACCTACTATGCACCTGAGGTGGTTTCCGCCATCGGACGGGAGGGTTCTGACTGGTTTTCACACATCTGCGGAAACCACGGAATCCAGACCCAGGTAGGCACTGTGGACATAGGCGTACGTGTGGAAGTCCGGGATGAGGTTATGAAGTTCTTAAACGAAAACCTGTATGAAGCCAAGCTGGTATACTATACCCCCACCTTCGACGACAAGGTCCGCACCTTCTGTACCAATCCTTCCGGGGAGGTGGCCACAGAATATTACGAAAACGGCCTTGCAGTGGTAAACGGCCATGCGTACAAATCCCAGGAGTATAAGACAAACAACACCAACTTTGCCCTTCTGGTAAGCAAGAACTTTACCAAACCCTTCAACGAACCCATTGAATACGGCAAGCACATTGCCCAGCTGTCCAACATGCTCTGCGGAGGAAGAATCATGGTTCAGACCTTCGGTGACTTCCAGAGAGGACGCCGGACCACGGAGGAGCGCCTCTGCCGCAACAACCTGATTCCCACTCTGAAGGATGCCGTGCCGGGTGACCTGTCCCTGGTATTCCCCCACCGCATCATGACGGATATCAAGGAAATGCTTCTGGCACTGGACAAGGTAACTCCCGGCATTGCCAGCGACGAAACTCTGCTCTACGGTGTTGAGGTCAAATTCTACTCCAATAAGGTGGTGGTAAACGCTGACTTTGAAACCAGTATCAGGGGACTGCGGGCAATCGGAGACGGCGCCTCCGTCACCAGAGGTCTGCAGCAGGCCTCTGCAAATGGCATAAGCGTGGCAAGAAGTATTCTGAACCAGATGGAAAACCTGTAATATCAAAACGTTTGGAATCCCCTTATTTAAGGGGACCCCAAACGTTTTTGTGTTCTTATCCGCACGCTTACACTTTATCCCAGGACTCCATATATGCCAATATATGCTCCGCGTCAGAATCCGGATGCAGCCCGATTAAATCATACAGCCTCTGCACCACGTCCGCGGGTTCCATTAAATCCTCAGCAATCCTGGAGGCCGACTGTCCTTTTTCCCGCTTACGCATGACCTGGGTTATTAATTTCGCCATCTTCCCCTGTTCCAAGCCTTTTTCCAAACCCTTTTCAAGCCCTATGGTCTCCCGCTCCTCCAGCTCATCTGCAAAAAGTTCCCGCAGCGCATCACACATCTTCTCCACCTCCTGACACGTTTCCCAGTTTGCCCGCAATATTAAATCCATGGCTGTCTCGTACAGGGGATTCTGTTCCTTCCCCTTATACTCCTTCATCAGTACTTCAATGTCTTCATCCGGCTTCAATCCGCTTCTCAAACGGCTCAGCCAGATATTGTCCTCCTTTGACAGTTCCCTTATGACGAGTATCTGCAGCGGAAACAAAAGTCCCTTAATGTAATATATCCCCGGGGCTTCCTCCTCCATATGCACTCCATAAGCCTTTTCCAAAAACACATGCAGGCTCCGCGGATAATGTTCCCCTGCCAATGTGACCGTCACCTGGGACGGCAAAATCTCCTGGACCCTCTCTGTATTGGACTGAAGTAAACACGCATATCCTATGGATTTATAAAAATCATTTATACTGATGTAATCTTTTATCCCCTTATATTCCACCACATTATACTGACGGAATATGCGGCCAATGTTCTTTTGTATCACCCGTCCGGTTTCCTTTCTGACCACCAGAACATCAATCTGCAAGGGCTTCCTTGTAAGGTTATACTCCGCATAAAACCGCAGAAACCGCCGTTCTTCCTCCAGTTCAATCTGCAATACTGCAAAAAAACCAGGATGCCATTGAAGCCGTTTTTTATCCATACGCACTCTCCCTTTATTATAATAAATTATGTCTCTGTCAGCAATAGCTGTATCCGAAATTCTGGCCTGCCCGGAAAGCTGCACCAACGCTCTATGGCATCTCCCGGCATCTCCTAAACATGCTATTGCAGTATCACAATTTGAATCTATGGCCGAAACGGCCGTCACAGCGCCTGAAGGCGCTAAAGAATGTCTGTCCGACATCTGAAAATATAACTCAACTATAGCACAGGCATATGCAAAAAACAAGAGCCGTCCCGGTTCATAATGCATCAACCGAAAACAGCTCCTGTTCATCCTTCTGTATCTTATGCCATTCCTTCCTCTGCCGCCTCATTCTCCAGCAAGGTTGTCTCATACTTATTCAGAATAATGGTCTGAATCATATCCCTTGTGTTGGAGTTTATAGGATGGGCAATATCGCGGTACTCTCCGTCCGCTGCCTTGCGGCTTGGCATGGCTATGAATAAACCCTTCTCCCCCTCAATTACCTTGATGTCATGAATGACGAATTCGTTGTCCAGTGTGATGGAAACAATTGCTTTCATCTTGCCTTCCTTTTCAACCCGTCTCACTCTCACGTCTGTAACCTGCATGTTTTCTACCCCTTCCGTCTTATCCCGCCGGTCCCCCGCTCTGCGCTCCCCGTGCGCTGCGCGGGGCTATGTGCGTATTATAATGTATACCTTTCGTTTTTCTCCACAACGATTTTGATGTTCTCCGGTGTGCCGATGTGTGTGGTGTTGGCACGGATGGTATCCCTGCTCTCTACGATACAGTTCTCAATCACTGTATTGTCACCAATATAGACATCATTTAAAATAATGGAATTCTTTATTACACAATTGTTGCCCACGTATGCCTTTTTAAAGAGAATGGAGTTTTCAACTGTGCCATTCAGGATACATCCGCTGGAAATCAGGCTGTTTCTGACCAGAGCGCCAGGGTTGTACTTGGCAGGAGGAAGATCGTCAATCTTAGTGTATACATCAGGATACTGCTTGAAGAAGTAATCCCTCACCTCAGGTTTGAGGAAATCCATATTTGTCTTATAATAGGAGTCCACAGAAGCGATATTGCTCCAGTAGCCGTCCAGCTTATAAGCATAAATTCTTTTAAGATTCTTATAGCGCACCAGAATATCATTGACCAGGTCGTATCTGTCTTCTGCCGCGCAGCGCTCCAGCAGCTCTATGAGCTGTCTTCTGCGGATGACATAGATTCCGCAGGAAATGGTGGTGGCGTCAGATGCCATGGGCTTCTCCTCGAAGTCAGTGATACGGCCGTCATCATTCAGCTTCACACAACCGAACCGGGTCACATCCGTGCCATCTTCCATGTCCTTGCAGACAACGGTAATGTCTGCCTTTTTCTCAATGTGATACTCCAGCACCTTATTATAATCCAGCTTGTAAACGCCGTCGCCTGCCGCTATGACCACATACGGCTCATGGCTGTTCTTTAAGAACGTAAGGTTCTGGTATAATGCGTCCGCTGTTCCCCTGTACCAGTCGCCGTTCTCCGGTGTGATAGACGGGGTGAATACAAAAAGTCCGCCCTGCTTACGTCCGAAATCCCACCACTTGGAGGAACTTAAGTGCAGGTTTAGGGACCTGGAATTATACTGTGTAAATACTGCCACGTTCTGGATGTGGGAATTTGTCATGTTGCTGAGTGCAAAGTCAATGCTGCGGTAGCTTCCTGCAACCGGCATGGCAGCCACTGCCCTCTTATTAGAAAGTTCCCGCATCCTCTTGCTGTTACCACCTGCTAATACGATACCGATTGCTCTCATTTTACGCCACCTGCCTTTATAATGTAATTTCCGCCAGCCAGTAATCCGTCAGGATAATCGCTCACGGTTGTCTCGCCTGCTATGGCAGTGTTCTTGCCTACCTTAACCCCGTCAGGAATTACAGAATTCTCACCAATGGTCACCAGATCGAACTGATATACCTTGGGGTCATATGTACTGGGCGCATACTCTCCTATTCCCAGTTCCACGCCAGAGCCAATCCTTACATTTTCAGCAATGATGGCCTTGTTCACAACGGTTCCCGCTCCGATGACGGTTCCCTGCATTATAATGGAATCCTTCACCACGGCTCCCTTGGCAACGGTAACGCCTGCTCCAATAACGGAGTTCTTTACCTCGCCGTAAATCACAGTTCCCTCACCGATAATACTTCGCTCGATACTTGCCTCATTGGAAATAAACTGGGGCGGAATCACATCATTTTTGGTGTAAATCTTCCAGTATTCCTCATACAGGTTAAACTCAGGAATGATATCAATGAGCTCCATGTTGGCCTCCCAGTAGGAACCCAGCGTACCTACATCCTTCCAGTAGCCATTATATTCATATGCGAATATCCTGTCGCCTCTGGCGTGGCAGTATGGAATGATGTGTTTGCCGAAGTCGCACCCCGGCTCTTCCTTCATCTTAATCAGTGCTTCCTTTAATACAGGCCAGCTGAATATGTAGATACCCATAGAAGCTAAGTTGCTTCTGGGAACAGGAGGTTTCTCCTCAAATTCTGTGATACGGTTAGACTCGTCCGTAATCAGGATGCCGAAACGGCTGGCCTCCTCAATGGGTACTGGCATGGCAGCAATGGTGATATCTGCATTATTGGCTTTGTGGTAATCCAGCATTACCTCATAATCCATCTTATAAATGTGGTCGCCGGATAAAATCAGAACATATTCCGGGTTATATGATTCCATATACTCCAGGTTCTGATAAATGGCATTGGCAGTTCCTGTATACCAATCACTGCCTTTACTGCGCTCATATGGAGGCAAAACGGTTACACCACCAACGTTCCGGTCTAAATCCCACGGTACTCCAATTCCAATATGAGAATTTAAACGTAATGGCTGATACTGTGTCAATACTCCGACTGTGTCAACTCCGGAATTGATACAGTTGCTCAGCGGAAAATCAATGATTCGGTACTTCCCCCCAAAAGATACGGCCGGCTTGGCTACTTTTTGTGTTAGCACGCCAAGGCGGCTTCCCTGTCCGCCTGCTAATAGCATAGCTATCATTTCTTTTTTAATCACGTTATCACCTCTTGCTGTTAAAATTTTTGTAATTTTAATTATACCACAAACTTCGTAAATAGTACATAAATTTTTAAATTTATTTCATCGTTTTTGTGCATTTTTCCGACATTTTTTCCGTTTTTAACCATTTGATGTTGATTTATCTATATCTAGTATCTCTTTCCAAATTTTACCACTATATAAGTCCCCCTGGCAGGCTGTATAATCACGGACGTTTTTGTCAAAAACAGCTATAAACATAATATCAGATAATCTGTACATGGTGCATTCCAATTTCTGGAACGCGCATTTTCGCGGACATCTGACATAATACGCATAATGCACATAATGCATAATACGCATGCGACATAATTTGCATACTGTATAATTTGCATACGGCATAATCCGCGCACTGCATAATCCGCTTCAGTTAAGTAACGCACCCTGCGGGTATTTTCCCCGTTCAAATGTCATCATTATGTAATTATATTGAAAATACAGGCTCCGCACCCGGCTCCGGGGGAAAGTTAAGCCTTGAAACATGGCGTGAAATATCATATAATCACGTATATGTAGTTACCGTCCATTTCCAGGGGAATTGGGGATACTGAATATATAGATAAGAGAAAAGGAGAATATCAGTCATGGATCTGATTACCGTAAGAGAACTTTACAAACATCCGGAGGAATATCTGGACAAGGAGATAAATGTGGGGGGCTGGGTCCGCAGTCTCCGTGATTCCAAAGCATTCGGCTTTATCGTTGTCAGCGACGGAAGTTTTTTTGAAACATTGCAGATTGTATATCACGACACCCTTCCCAACTTTGCAGAAGTTTCTAAATTAAGCGTAGGCACAGCCATCCTTGTAAAGGGAACCCTGGTTAGCACACCCCAGGCCAAGCAGCCCTTTGAAATTCAGGCCTCAGAGGTAACTGTGGAGGGCACCTCCTCACCGGATTATCCACTTCAGAAAAAGCGCCACTCCCTTGAATACCTGCGGACCATCTCCCATCTGCGTGCCAGAACCAATACCTTCCAGGCTGTATTCCGTGTACGCTCCCTGGTTGCATACGCCATTCACCAGTATTTCCAGGAGAGGGATTTTGTCTATGTCCACACGCCCCTGATTACAGGCAGTGACTGTGAGGGAGCCGGAGAAATGTTCCAGGTAACCACCATGGACTTAAACAATATCCCAAAGACGGAGGAGGGCAAGGTGGATTTCAGCCAGGACTTCTTCGGCAAGGCCACCAACCTGACCGTAAGCGGGCAGCTGAATGCCGAGACCTATGCCATGGCTTTCCGCAACGTATATACCTTCGGCCCCACCTTCCGCGCCGAGAATTCCAATACCACCCGCCATGCTGCGGAGTTCTGGATGATTGAACCAGAGATGGCCTTTGCGGATCTGGATGATGATATGTGTCTGGCGGAGGGCATGCTTAAATATATCATCCGTTTTGTCCTGGAACATGCACCTGAGGAGATGAACTTCTTCAACCAGTTTGTGGACAAGGGGCTTTTGGACCGCCTCCACAATGTGTTAAATTCCGAGTTTGGCCGCGTTACCTACACCGAGGCCGTGAAGATACTGGAAGAACACAACGATGAATTTGACTACAAGGTATCCTGGGGATGCGATCTGCAGACAGAGCATGAGCGCTATCTGACAGAGCAGGTATTTAAGAAGCCTGTATTCGTAACCGATTATCCGAAGGAGATCAAAGCCTTCTATATGAAGATGAATCCTGACAATAAAACCGTTGCAGCCGTGGACTGCCTGGTTCCCGGTATTGGTGAAATCATCGGCGGCAGCCAGAGGGAGGACGACTACGGCAGGCTGGTAGCCAGAATGGACGAACTGGACCTTAAGAAAGAGGACTATGACTTCTATCTGGACTTAAGGAAGTACGGATCCACGCGTCACGCAGGCTTCGGTCTTGGTTTCGAGCGCTGCGTCATGTATCTGACCGGAATGTCCAACATCCGCGACGTAATCCCCTTCCCAAGAACAGTAAACAACTGCGAATTATAAAGAATCTCTGCCCGCCCCGTAGAAGCGGGCAGAGATTCGCTACCTGGACGCAGCAGCGCGGAGTTCAGGGAACCCGTCTCTGC